>Ga0123356_10001739_pt1 | contig 23731 bp, 17 predicted proteins | sample TergutEmb28metaG_2_FD_92546 | JGI IMG/M metagenome (GOLD analysis project Ga0123356, IMG submission 92546) | Embiratermes neotenicus P3 segment gut microbial communities from Petit-Saut dam, French Guiana - Emb289 P3 | ecosystem: Host-associated > Arthropoda: Insects > Digestive system > Gut ...
AGAGAGCAGAAACAGACAGCAGAGGATCACAGTTAAAAATGGCTAAAACAGATAAAAAAGGCGTTACGGATTCAAGGACACAAGAAAAAACACGCGTCCCGCTGATCACAGTTAAAAAAGTTAAAAAAGGATATTACGGAAAATTCGGCGGAATGTTCGCGCCTGAAACGCTCATGCCTGCTCTTAAAGAGGTTGAAGACGCTTATAAAAAATTTTGTAAAGACACGCACTGGCAGAGTGAGTACGCAAGGCTTCTTGAAAGTTATAACGGACGGGCTACACCGCTCTACGAAGCCGTTAATCTGTCGGCAAAAATTACAAATAGTAAAACGCGCATATTTTTGAAGCGCGAAGATCTCAATCACACCGGCGCGCACAAGATCACCAACGCTCTGGGGCAAGCATTATTGGCGCGGTTCATGGGTAAGGAGAGGCTTATTGCGGAGACCGGCGCGGGTCAGCACGGCGTGGCTACAGCTACTGTCGCTGCGCTTTTGGGCATGAGCTGTGATATTTACATGGGAACTGTCGACATGGAGCGGCAAAAACCAAACGTCTTTCGCATGAATCTGCTTGGAGCGCGGGTTATAGCTGTAGACAGCGGAGGAAAAACTCTTAAGGACGCTGTGAATGAGGCGATGAGAGACTGGACAAAAAGCGTAGGGAATACTCACTACGCTTTCGGCAGCGCGCTTGGGCCGCACCCTTTCCCGGCTATCGTGAGAGATTTTCAGTCAATCATCGGAAAAGAGTGTCGTCAGCAGATTTTAAAAGCAGCGAAGAGACTGCCTGATGAAGTTATCGCGTGCGTGGGCGGCGGTTCAAACGCTATAGGGATATTCAGCGCGTTTTTAAAAGATAAAAGTGTAAAGCTGACAGGCGTTGAAGCGGGCGGCAAGGGATTACACGGTGTAAATCACGCGATAAGACTTACTCCATCCCCCTATACAAAACCGGGCGTACTCCACGGCGCTTACTCATTTGTGCTTCAGGATCGTGACGGACAGATTGCGGATACGCACTCTGTTTCGGCAGGACTTGACTACAGCGGCGTTGGGCCTCAGCACGCGCATCTTTTTGATACGGGAAGAGCGGGCTACACTTACGCGACAGATAAAGAAGCTGTTGACGCTTTTAGATTGCTTTGTGAAACGGAAGGTATTATTCCGGCGCTTGAATCGTCGCACGCTATAGCTTACGCTGTGAAACGCGCGCCTAAGCTTCCCAAAGGATCAGTCATCGTTGTAAATTTATCGGGGCGCGGTGATAAGGATATTTATTCAGTGGCCAAATTTTTGGGGACGGATATTTAAAATATAACGACAGCTACACTGTCAAAGCGGTAGCGTCTTACTTTTGTTTCACCTTTTGGATCTCTGTCGGCAGACATAATATTATCAGCGTATTTACTGTATATCATTCCGAAGGTATTTCTGAATTGGAAGGCGTTGTTTTTTGCAAAACCCAGAGTCAAGCCCCCTCTGATCTGCGTTTCAAAATCACCGCTCTCATCAAGGTCTTTCCAAAAAAGAGCAGCTTCCGCAAGCGGAATAACCTGACGTAAAGTTTTCATACCGGTATTTATATAAAGCTGTTCCTGCGCTCTCACGCCTAAAAAAAATAGATTTTCGCCTTCGATTTTCGCATTCACACTATTACCCAAAGTCAACTCCGCCTCGCTCATCCACGCGGATGTTGAGTATCTGCCGGAGAGTGAGCCTGCAAAAGCGGTTGTAGCCCAATCCGCGGGGACAACATGAAAATGCTGAACAACGGCAGCCCCAACTACGTCTATATTATCCTTGCGGTATTGGGCGCTGTAGTTTTGGAAGTAGCGCAGAGTATCAGTTCTGTTATTAACCCTCTCCGACTCCGCCATTGAAACCCCGCCGATAAAACGCCACTCTTTACCCGCGCTGCGACGGTACTGGAGAGTCAGATCATGCCCTAAAAAACCCTCGCTCTTAATACCGTCCCTTATTATTGAACGGCTGCGGAAATAGCGCTCGTCCAACCCAGCGCGTTCTTCAAAACCAAAAGCTTTTTTCATAATACCGGCGCGTATTAAACTGTTTTTTGAGAGGCTGTATTGACCGTAAAATTTATCTATGACAAGAAACGTATCTCTCTTGTCATATTCAATCCCGACCTCTGCTCTTACATTTTTTACAGGGCGGGCAGAAATTCCAATATCGCCGCGCGCTACAGACCTTATCTCTGTAGCGTTTTCCGCTTCATACATTCTGTTCACTCTGCTGATTACGTCAACGCCGGTTTCCGCAATGCCGTTGAGCTTAAAATTGGTTTCATCTTTTTTGCTGTTTTTTTCTGATGATGATTTTTCCGTTTTTTTAGCTTTCACCTTTACGTCAGGTGAATCAAACTCATCGTCCCTATCGGCAAAAGCGATACCGGCAACAGCTAATATACAGATAAAAACAGCTATTTTCTTCATTTTATTGTCTCTCATTATTACTGACGTTTATAAATTAATTTTACCTTCGCGCTGTCTGTAAGGTAGTTCATCTCCACTATAACTACTTTCACAACATCATATCCAAAACGGGTCTTTATATCTTCGTGCAGCTCCTGTTTCTTACCTTTTGCCAGAAGCGCCGTATTATCATAAACTAAAAGAATCTGATCCGATTTGCCTATAAAAGTCTTATCACAGAGATAAACCAACATACAGATAATCACGTTGGCCCACAGAACCGCAAAAATAGTGAGCTCGGCTGTCGCAAGCGAGTTTATAACGCCAAGTATTATGGACGCAAACAGGAATGTCATCTCGCGGATCTGGATCTGTTCTGTGCGGTAGCGCAGAATTGAGAGAATGGCAAACAGGCCGAACGCAAAACCTGTTCTCACTCTCACAGACGCCAGAAGCGAAGTTACCATAAAGATGAGAATATTTGAGACGAAAAAGCTGAACGAAAACTCCCTTATGCGATACTCTTTAGCATATATAAGGGAGATGAGTATAAAGGCGAAAAATATGTTTATCACAAAGCGCAGCGTCATTAAACCGATAAAATTCCAGTCGTTTTCGCCAAAATAGACAGTCATATTATGTATGTCCAAAAAACGGCCGAGTCCTTTGGGAGCGGGGCTGTCGGCTTTAGCCGGCGCAGACGCTGCCGCCGCATTTTCAGATTTAGCGGCCTTGCTTTTCTTAGGTTCCGCATCGTCAACGCCTTCGTCGGCGCTCGCTTCCGCTTCGTAGAGAGCTTCCATCGGAAAAGCGTCTGATGTAAAATGTAGAGCGGAAAATCCAAAGATAACAATTGCAAAGATTAATAGTTTAAACATACTGTTTTTGAGATTCATGCAACACACCTTTCGACTTCGGGAATATTTTCAACTTCGGGTTTATTTTCAAATTTCAAATTCCGCAGCCTTTTCAGAAAGCGGTTCTTTTTAGACTCGGGATGAGTGAGCGATATTCCGATAGTATACTTTGAAAAGCCGCTCGGCTCTTTATGTATGGAGCGGAAAAAACGCTGCGAGACAGTCCGCTGGGGCCCTTTCTCCCTTTTAAGTTCAACTATGGCAGTATCGTAAAGTATCAGATTTATGCCGTTATGACCGTAACTTAGTCCAATGTCAAGAGTCATTCTCTCAGGAAAATGTTTGTTAAGAAACGTTACACGGCTGAAATAAACACTGAGCGACGGTACAAGCCCCTGCACGTGGCCGTATCCGTTACTATTTAGAAGCGACATAAAATGTTCATCAAAATCGGACAGATTTTCAAGAGCAGGCAGCACCGCGGTGTTGGGGTTATTAACAGGCATCATATCTTCAAGCCCGTCTCTGCGCTGACGGAATTTTATCGTTTTGCCGCTGTTTCTCTTCTGTTTTATCTCATTGAAGATTTTACCGTTGCTCAAATATTTACGTGTGCGGAATTTAAACCTGTTCGCCCGTTTGTTATGATGCATATTAAAACAGAGCAGATCCGGCGTGTCAAAATAAACGGTGTTATAACTCTGAACTATCGTATCATCACCTATTTGAAGCACGGAGTAATCATCTTTAATACTCTCCAAAAAAAGAGGCACAGTCTCTCTTCTCAGCACGAATTTGGTGTCAAAACGGTTGAGAAACGCCATCGCTTTCGCGTCTTCCAAAGTTGAACGCGAAAACGCCGACAAGTTATGCAATGTTGACTCTTTTGTTAAAAACTCGGACAATTTCCTAACCTCCCGCACTCATCTCTGCGAAATACATCTGCGTCCTCACTCCAGGGGCCGCATACGGTACCGTTGCAGTCAATTGCTTTTCTTTCTACTGACACCGTTGTAACTTTACCGCCCAGAATGGAAAGATTTCCGCCTGTCTTGATACCATGACCGCGCGATAAAACATCTATAACACCGCCGGTTATCGTGCCGTTTTTGTTACCGTTTATCCCCTTTGAGTTCTCACCTCTGCTCTTTATTGTGAGATTCCCGTTTGTCATCGTAAAATTCTCATGCACCCTGATCCCTGACGCCGAGCTTGTACCGTCGTCATCATTTTCTCCCGGCTTAAAATTTGTACTGTCTACATGCCCGTAGGTATCAATAACAATCACACCGCCGTTAATGGTCACGTTTCCTCTTGACCTGATCCCTTTTCCGCCATTACCATCGGTTCTTATATTTACTTTCGTATTGCCGTCTATTGTCACATGGTTGGAATCGCAGGCTATACCGTGAGATTTTATGCCTGATGTACGCAATGTCAATTCAGCGCTGCCGCCTATTGTTATGGGGTGGTTATGCTCATTCTGAATCGCGTCTCCCACGCTTGTGACAGTAAGTTTTCCGCCTGTTATATCAATCCTTCTGTTAGCGTGAATTCCGTCATTAGTGGATTCAGGTATTGTAATATTTCCGCTTCTCATTATAAAATTATGATCTACAACTATCGCGTGGCGCCCTCTCTCTGCGACGTCCCCTGCCGCCGGACGCATACTTTTTGAGCGCACCTCCAATCCGCCCGCGCCGGCAAATACAACCGCCGATTCACTGAAAAATGTACCCTTGGCCTGTTCATCTTCCGAAAGTAAAGTGAGATCGTAATCGCCTGCAGCATCAGACAAGCTGTTCTTCTCCTTTACCATATTGACAAATACGGTATCAATATTTTTACCCCGGGGGAAACTTATTGCGGGGCCTTTAGGGTTAGTGATATTCACTCCGTTAAGATGAAGCCTTATATTCGCGCCTACGCTTAAATCATTAGAGTAAGCTTTGAACGACCCGTCTGCAGAAGCGCCGGCAAGAACAAAATCTATACCGCCGCTAACAGGCGCAACGCTTCTTGCGACAACGTGGTCACCGTTAACCTCTACAGTTACGCTTGTCTCAATCGGATTATGAACATCAACGCCATCGCTCTCAAACGTTATCACGATAGCGTTAGTGATCCCCAAATTATCCACTATTTTACAATTCGGGCCTACACATTCGATAATCTCAAATGCCACCGTTACGATTACCTGCGCGGAAAGTTCATTAATTGTATAATAAATAGTGTTGTTGTCTGGAACAACCTCACCGTTAAGCCTCCACTCCTTCACTCTGTAACCGGCGGACGGCGCGGCGGTGAACATCACGGTCTTGCCCTGCTCCACCGATACGGCGGCCGCGATCGGTAAACCTTCCACAGAAGCCGCTACCGTACCGTTATCGCCCGCGCTGAACACTACCGCATAGGTGGTGACATTGCACTCTTCGCCGACACAGCCGGAAGCCTCAAACTCTACCACAACCTCAGCCGCAGCCGCAAGGTCATAAATCATATATGTATTCGTCTTGTTGTCGATGACAACATCACCGTTAACCGTCCACTCTTTCACGATGTAGCCGCTGTTAGGAGAGGCCATGAACACTACGTTGCTGCCATGCTTCACCTTTGCGCCGGATGTAATCTGAGCGGCGCCGTCAACAAAAGCTGTTATCGTGCCGTTGACGTTGTCTTTTACGCTAAATGTTACCGCATCGGTATCATTTAAAGGATTAGGATCGCAAAACAGCAGCATACTGCAAATAAGCGCAGCTATAAAAACAAACGACCTTGATAATAAAGCGCGACCTTTTTTCATCTCTCTACCCTCCACAATAAGCTAAATAAAAGCTTACTCAGTTATTATAAATAAATCTAATATTATCCACCTGCAGAAATCCTGTATCGTTATCAATTAAATCAACCCCGTCATTATTAACATACCGCCCGTTGAGTGAAAATATAAGCGTTTTCACAGATTGGAGCACCTCGCCTCTGATATTGGGGTCTGCGCCGGCCCATGAGGGGTATCTGATATTTATCATATCCAAAACAACTTCCTGTGACTGGGCGGTTACAGAGATATTCTCCCAACCGTACTCGCTGCTCGCCTGGTTAGCCTGATACACTTCGTAGTTACCAAGGGCGATCCTGATACTTCTTGACCTGTCGGCGCGCATGTCAAGACGAATCTCTCTTAAACGTGAAAAATCCGCCGGTTCCGCAAATTCCGGCTGAAAGTTACCCCACACATCCCAGGGACTTGGATTATCAGTTGAGCGGAATGTGAATTCAAAACGTAAATCGGCGCCGCCGCCAATAGGGTTTGAGGTATTGCGGGTAATAATAGAATCCGTACTGTTTGCGGAAAAATAACTCTTTATCCAACCGTTTGGATTACCGGCGGAAGTAAGCTCAAAGTCATTCAAATGCAGAGGGCTGAGAAACCTGCTGTTTGGATTGGGAGTAAGATCCGGAATTGTAACAGCGCCGCTCAAATGCCTTGAAAACTTTACTGCGAGATTCGGCATAAAACCGATCTTGCGGTTAACTTCATTTTCCCAACTGTACCCTGACCATGTGTTCTGTATCGCGTTATCAGCAGCTACAAAGGGAGCAATCAGCTGACGGTGCCTGTTTATCTTTGCAACCATCCGTGAATTTTGGAACTGATCATTCAAAAACTGTTCGCCGAATTGTTTATAGCGTCCCCAAAAGACCGCAGCCATCATCTTTGTAAGCGGATCGCAGTTAGGCGCTCTTATGTACTGATCGGTATCGCCCCAAACCATATACCCCCGGCAATGCGCCGGAGTCTCGTTCCACTGCGGTACTCTTGCCGTTTCAAAATAGGGACAAACCTCCCAAAAAGTATTGTCCATATCCCAGGGAACAAGCCAGATTTTTCCGCCGTTACGCGCCTCTTCTTCGTAAATATAGAAGTTATGATTAGCTGCCGACTGTCCGTTCGCGCCGCTGTACCACCCTCTTATGCCGTCCCAGTTGTTAATAGCTACGTCTACAGCCATATAACGCAAAAAATGATCGAAATCCATAAACTCTGAAACATTCTGCACGAAGTTAGATTCATTTGAAGAAGCAATTGCGCCATAAAAATCCACCATCCTGCGCGCATTAACGCCGGGAACATCTTCATTAGTACTGAGAGCGTTTACATAATATCTTTCATCAAATCTATCCGGCCATACTTCCTTATACAAATTGCCGTCTCCGCGCCCGGATCCCGGCCATCTTGAAGCGGTAAATCTGCCGTCAAGATCTTCTACCGCAATAAAAAGCCCTATGTGGGTGTTGTTAACATACACATTGGCATAAGACGTACGGGGCGCGTGTATTCCAACCTCTCTGTAAAGCTCGTAAGCGAGCATGTCACGCATCTTTGTAGGATCCGCGTTCATAGAGTGCAGATTAATTCTTTTCATAGCGTGAAACCGCTTATTGCTGTCGTACTCTGTAAATTTCACCTTAAAGGAGACTTTGGGACATGTCCTTGGACCGGCGGCTATTCCCGTACGTTCGTCAAAATTAAAACATCGCGGCAGACTGTACTGCGATCCCTTATGGCGAAGCCCTACCACCCCGCCTATGGAGACTCCGTTGTATTCCATCGCCGCCTGCTTATACCGGTTGGGTTCGCCGTTATTGACCTTAAAACCATTCCAGTACATGTCTAACGAATCCGCACTGCTTATTGTAAAGCGGTATTCATGAACCTTTGACTGATCAAAAACAACGTGTCTGGGATCTTCTGTGAGAAAAACGAACATACCGTTTTGAAAACCGGACAACACTGTATCAACAGGAAAATATTTATCATGACGGAAAATAAGCCGATGCGCACCTGTTGAAGACGCCATTGCCGATTCAGAAACAGGGAGCAGGCTGCCGCCGGTGGAACTCATGGAACGAAGCGTGAATGAAGAGTTTTTGTTTGACAGGACAACACGGCCCCGCGAGCGCGCTCCCCCGTCTCCACTCAGTTCAAGCAGATAAATACCCATCGGCAAAGAGGGGAGAGAAATAATCCTTGATGTTGGAACCTTACTGTTTACAACCCTTCTGCCGTTAAGAGTGTAGATGCTCACCGACGTTACTCCGGCAGCTGCGCCCAGATCAAGCGTGCGCCGACCAAAATTCCACCGCGCGGTAATGGGCTGCCCCTTTGACTGCGGCGGACGTGTAAAGCCGATGGAGACCGATGCGTCAATATTAAATCTGCCGTCTGCGTCTGTACGGGTATAAAGCTCTGTGTGCCCCACAGAGACAAAAACACCTTCAACACGATTTCCAGAAGCGTTAAGCACTGTACCGCTGTAACTTTGCGCAGAAACGAAGCCGGCACAAATCAAAATAAAACTTATGATAAACGTCACTCTTTTAACGAGTCTATTCCTCATAAGTTCGGCTCCTCTTTTTTAAATGATAAAGACATAATGGCGAAATCTGTTTCAAAATTCAAAAAAATATTGTATTTTCATTATAATAAGGCAATAGTTACTTTAATATAATTAATATTTACCGTAGTTTTACAAAAATATTACAAATCAGCACAGTTTAGGAATTTTAATTAAATTATGAAGATTATTAACAGGTACGAGGCAGCCTTCAGCGCTGCACAAAAACGCGGTGAAAGAGCGTTTATTCCATTCGCAGTGGCAGGAGATCCAAATCAGGAGATGTTTCTTGACGTTATCGGCGCTTATATAAAAGGGGGGGCTGATGTGCTTGAAATCGGCTTTCCTTTCTCAGATCCTGTAGCGGACGGCCCTGTAAATCAGCGCGCTTCGCAAAGAGCCATAGCAAACGGTCTGAATCATTCAGCGTTTTTCTCAATCATTAAAAAAATACGGCTGAAGACGGATATACCAATCGGAGTTCTGCTTTACGCAAATACGGTAACGCATCTTGGGACTGATGAATTCTGTAAACGCGCTGCCAACGCGGGGATTGACAGTATACTTGTTGCCGATATGCCACCAGAGGAATCGCATGACCTTGGGGTCTCCATGCGTAAACACGGTATCGGACGAGTGTTTATTGTAAGTGAATTTACGCCTGATGACCGGATGCGTTATATATGCAAACACGTAGATTCTTTTGTATACGTAGTAAGCCGTCCCGGAATTACAGGCGTTGACACGACGCTTAGCACATCAGTCAAGACGACGCTCAGCAGGTTAAAAAAGGTGACTGATAAACCGCTTGCTGTGGGATTTGGGATTTCAACTCCTGATCATGTGCGTGAAGTGAGCAAATCGGGAGCGCATGGAGTGATAGTTGGAAGCGCGCTTGTAACAGAGATTGAGAGTTGCGCGTTAAAGGGTACGAATCCGGCTTCTATCTTGAAGAAAAAAGTAAAATTATTAAAAGAAGCAACATCTTTCAAATAAACTTTATGGAATTAGACCTTAACAACATCGCATCACGTCTTGAGGGGCTCGAAGAGACCATCATCTTCAAACTTATTGACATTTTTTTGTTCAAGTTTTCCAGCCGCGCGGATAATCATGTCCTATTTGCGTATACTACCTTTAAATTATACATTTTAATGAGTTTTTCCGCTGCGTCATTAGTATGCTTTGTACGCTCTGCCGGGGTCATATTTTTTGTTTCTTCATAAATTTTCTCACGTATTTCGTGAATTTCTCTCAGCGCCCTTGGTTCATTCTTCATCTTCAATCACCTCCGTTGGAGAGTATATTCCTATTCGTTTGTAACCTTCTTTCAGATTAATGCTTTCTGTTCCCACTATTGTTTTCATCTTTACAATGTGCTTAAAATTATAACTTACAATAAGATCAAGGTCGTTTACCGTAGCAATCGCAATATGCAAGCCATCAGTTAAGTACTTCAAAGGAATAATTTTCTCAAAAACATATTTGTCTGCCAAAACAGCTACTCTTTCATCACCTTTGAGAATTTCAACTTTGTATTTCTCAATCAGATTTACCATCATCGTTCTTTTAGGTTCTTCGGCCTTTAATAATTCCTCTAAAACATAGTTAGAAGTATATGGAATATATTTACCCTGACTGATTTCATCAAATAACTTAAGCGTGTCTTGTTTTTTATCAGGCGCATCATCTGCAAAGACAAAATTGAAAATTGTAGTTTCTAAATATATTCGGAGTTTTTTCAAAATACATTACCCCCTAAATTCATAGATTTAATAATAATTTGCTTAAGGTAAAACCATAGTTCCTTCCCTATTAAAATACGTTCTTAGGCAGCGACTTCGGTAATTTTTTTATCGAGAGCGTCTAATATCTCAGCTTTGGTCAAGCCGAAACGGTTTCGCGTTAGGGATTTAACGATGATCTTATTGCTGAAATTACCGAGTTACCAATAGGCGAGATTAAAAAACTCTAACGTAACGGGGGTGCGTTACGTTAAGGATTTTATGATTGCATGGTTACAGCGGAGTTGGGTGTTGGCGTCAAATGTTTTTTGCTTTATTGACATCTGCTAATTAATGCAATTTGCGCAACTCCGCCCCCCGCTGCAGAAAGTTCGGACAGTTTTTTCGGCTAAGCCTAATGATTAGCGGGCGCAGAGGGCGGTTAGAACAAGCCCTCAATGATCAGTTCGAAACGATGTCTAAAGTCATTATCTCTAACATTTGTGTCAGGATACATGGTAAAGTAAGTTCTGTACCTTGGCGTCACCGTGAAATTCTTGTGAACTTTTATTGTGTAGCGTAAATCAGTATAGAAGTAATCAAAGTTGGTAGATTCCTGAGCTACGGTATTCACAGCGGTGTTATAATTCGCCGCAGTTTGAATTATACCTGGACCAACTTTGATTGACCCGCCGACTCCCACAAGCAAACCGTTACTCTTGTATATTGGTGCGAGATTATCAGCGTCCAATGTGTCCGTCCGAACACTGCTGCCGTAAGCGCCTACTCTGCTTTTTTCATTGTTAACCATGCCATAACCGACATTGAGATTTACCGACACGCCATCGTTGATCTTGTAGCTTGCTGCCGCGCCAAAGAGGATCTCGTGGTCGCCTTTTCCGGTACCAACATTGAAATTACGATTCAAAACGGTGGTAAGTTCGGGCGTAATTCTGAACGCTCCGGCTTCAATGGGTACTGTAAAAACCATGAGTATTGACGGTGGGTTAGATATGGCATCGCCATCAAGCGGTGATGGAAACGGTTGCTCACGAGCGTCAATAACACTTTGAAGCAGTTCTGCGCTGATCTTTACATCCTCTTTAAGAATAGGTACGCCAAGCCTCAAACCAATCAGACTATTGTTCATATCGCCCCACCCGTTAAAAGCTGATTGGCCGTATCCTGAGTGTTTGCCTTCATTTCCGCTGTTAAGAGATGCCTCTAAAAGTTCAAGCGTACCATTACTGATAAGCGGTACAACACCTGCCTCTACAAACATATAACCTGGATTCCACTTAACACTCGCTAAATGTAGATAGAGGTTTTGATGGCCAACACGCGCGCGCAAACCATTGTTGGCAGCCCAAGTCACGTTATCGGAGGCTCCCCAGTCATTTCCGATTTGAAACTGTAAAGAGAGTTTATCATCAATCTTAGCTCTAAGGCCAAGACGCCAGCAATATCTGTGGCTATAATCCATTACGGTGGCGCTGTTGCCAGCCGTGTCTGTTCTCGTAGTAATATTTTCACGCAACCTGTACTGCACGGCACCGTAAGGCTTGATTTCCAATTCCGCCAATGCCTGTATAACCAATATCATAACGGCCGCAATTACCATAACTACATATTTTTTCCAGAATCTCATAGAATTTCTCTCTCTCAAAATGTTTCAGGTTCACATAGCGCATATTATCTCCCCATTTCTGTTTTTTGTCTGAACGAGAGGTAAAATATCAATTTCACTACAATATTTACAAGTAGAATAATGGCGGTTACTGCAGCTGCCTGAAAAATTAATAATTGTGCTTCAAATTGCGTAATTAAAATAGCCATAGGCATCGTTCTGCTGCGGAATAAAACAATAGCGGCAGAAATTGTTATCATGCTGTTAACAAAATAAAACATCATAGACTCCACTATTGTTTGCTTCATTTGCGGTAAATAAATACGAAAAAATACGTCTAACCAATTCATACGGAACACACTGGCAGATATCTCTATTTCTTTACCCATTTGCGAAAAGTTGTTAAAAAACAAAAAATAAGGAATACCAAAAAAATTAATAATGTTTGCACATATCAACGCTATACAAATACTGAATAAAAAACCGATTGAACTATAACTTGTAACGAATCCCAAACCTATTACAAGCCCCGGAACTGAAAAGGGAACAACTGCCAAAATTTTCAACACACGTGCCGGCAAGATACTCGCTTTTGATGTTACATAAGCAGTCAGACAGGAAAAGGCTGTACCAAACACAGATGCGCATACGGCAATAATCAGCGAGTTCCAAAAATATCGCGGCAGGTTAAAATTGAGCAACGTTTTATAATTTTGCAGTATATCCGGATTATTTATATTTGTAAGCCTAAATGAGGATGCAATGAATGCAACTATTGGTAAAAGGAACATTGATGCAATTATTATCAGTATTACACAAGAAATAATCTGTCCTCTTTTTTGTAAAAAAAATGCTGATGTTGTCCCTTTATCATTATGCTTAAAAGTAAATGTTGAATTTTTCATACAATAAAAAAACAATATAAGGAGTGGAAGCCACATAAGTATAGAAACCAAAGCCGCACGATCGAAATTCATTCTTCCAATAATTTCCTGAAATAAAGTTAACGATAGCGTTCTATATTGACCGCCCACCATTAAATTGATTCCAAAATCTGTAAATGAAAATAGAAACGATGCAAAAAAGGCTCGTTTTATTGCAGATTTAACACGTGGAAGTGAAAGTGTACGTAACCGCGAAAAAACACCTAACCGTAATGCCTTGGCTTCATTATGTAAATGCGTACCCTCATACCGCAATGCGTCAAATATCTGTAAAATGGCTTGCGGAGCCGTATACAAAACTAATCCCATGAACAATCCGCTGAAACCGAAAATATTAGGTTGCCACTCAAACATCTGAAAAATCGGCCCATTTCGGCTAAATAAAAACATAATACCCATACCCACAGAAATTGTTGGAATAAGAATAGGTACTGTAAAGCATAAAATGAATATCTGCTGAACTATTGATTTTTGTTCACGTATCAAAAAGGATATAACTAACGCTATCGCAACGGAAGCAGTACTTACACATAAAGACAAATAGACAGACCGCAAAAACACTTGCCACAAATCAGTTCCTTCAAAAAGCGTATTCATGCCGCCTATATTAAAACGCAGAAGAAGGCTAAACAATGGAATTACAAGCAATGCCATGAAAGCAGTAATTAAACAAACCGACATAACCCCTATGCTTTTTCGGTTGTCTATCATCATTATCTTAGCGCTTATTTTTATTATTTGTGTGATCGTGATATGTCAGTTTGTTGAGGACTTTTAACTTTTTGAGCAAATTAGCGAGAATATAGTCTCTCACATAATCGTTAGATGGGTGAGCAATTATATTACACGGCGTATCATATTGCTGAATTCCCTTATTGCGCAGAATCAATATCCTATCAGACAGATACAATGCTTCCTCAATATCGTGAGTAACATACACAATAATAATGTTCCGTTTACGTTGAATCGCAAGTAGTTCTTCCCGTAATTGTGTACGAATATTAGGATCCAACGCTGAAAATGGCTCATCTAAAAGCAGTACAGGATACTCCATAGCCAGCATTCGGGCAATTGCCACACGTTGACTTTGCCCGCCGGAGAGCATATACGGTTTTTTCTGTAAATGTTCCGAGAGGCCGGTCAACGATAGGTACTCAATTGCCTTGTTATATGCGTTACTCTTTGAATACTTGTTTTTCCGCAAAGGATACGCTACATTATCCAACACAGACATTGTAGGAAACAGGGCGCATTGTTGGAACACAATGCCGATTTTCCGATCGGCGATAGCATCCTTTGTAATATTGTACTCATCAAGAAATACATCTCCCTTATCAGGTAACATAGATCCGAGAATGATACTTAGAAGTGTGGATTTACCCACACCAGACTCCCCAACAATACTAACGAGTTCTCCGTTATTTACCGTAAACGTAATATCCTCTAATACCCGCACATCTCCAAAGGATTTACATACACCGCTGAGTGCAATCATTAAAATCTCCAGCGATCCAGTATTCGGTCTCTGGCTTCCTGATCAAGAATAAATAACTTATACTTAATATCTGCGGGGTAGTGTTTTCTTGTACCGGTTTCATCCAAAAATACTTGTCCGGGTGAATACAATTGCTTGTCCATAATAGATACTTCCGTTATCAGATATTCAAAGACCGTTACAGCAACATTATTCTTTGCACCCTTTCGTGTTAATGCTGCCCCGCCCAAAGAACTGGGAGAGTGTCCGTCAAAAAAAGTGAGCGACAAATCAGCTCCTCTGTCAATTTCATTTACAGCGTTATGTAACAAGGTAAATCCTATAGCTATATCACCATTTAAAAGAGCCGTTGTTACACCCGATCCGGTAACAGAAAACTGGTTAACATTCTTTGCAAGTTTATCAAAATAAGCAAACGCCGCATCTTCACCCATACGTTTAATAAAATAGGCAAGAAAAAGGTGCCCGCCAATGGAAGACCGCGGGCTGGGCATTGATATTAAACCTCGATATATTGGATTTAACAAATCTTCATAATTAGTGGGTATAGGCAAACCTTTATCATTTAGCAATTTCTCGTTAATTGCGATAACACAACCAAAGCGTTCCCAAGGTATATACATATTATATGGATCCAAAAGATCCGGCATGAAATTTGACACATCAAAATCGCTATGATCCGCCAAAATGTCCCTGATCTGCCGCAGATAAGAAACCTCAAGGCCAAGCGTTATGTCTGCATGAGTATTTTTACCTTCGGCTATAAGCCTTGCACCATGAGCGCCGCCTGACATATACAGTAAATCAATCGTATAATTGGGAAAACGCTCTGACAGCATTTTCATAAATGCCGCATTTCTCACCTGATCACAACTGGAATAGATTACTATGCTGTCTTTTTTGTTACATCCGCTTAATGTCAAAACAGTAATCATTACAACAAATACAATTAAAAATTTTGCCTGCGGCGTTTTCATGGTTGATTTCTTTCAGTCAGTAAATCATAAACATTGATGAATCGTTTGACGTTTTGATGTTTGCGCTTGATTTTTTCGGCGATGTCGGCGTAAAACCTCGGATAAAAGAATATCACGGTATCAATTTTACCATCAAGCGCTTCATCTGGAGAATACACTTTTTTCTCGTGAATTTTTAGCATTTGTTTTTGTACGGAATTATCCATGAAAACGATATTCTCACCCTTAAAGATATTATTCTTCTCAAAAAGAGTTAATGAACTTTTATTAACTCCCCATAACCCTATTTTATTAACATTGCCATATATTAGTGAAATATTATTAAGTAAAGTACCCTGCAACATATCAAGAAAAGGCGTCTTATGCTTTTGTTCACAATCGTAACAATATATCATCGCATTACCGATAAAAATTTTTATATTTTCCCAAGTATTCTCTTTTTCACATTTTACACATTTTCCTTTAAACGATATAACGCCTTTTTTGTCTTTAATTGACAACATCTCGCAATCATTTGGCGCTTCCGCCTGATTTGCAGATAAAAGAATTATTCTCTTGGTAATATAGGATAATTCCTTATTTGATAGCTTTGACACATTCACATTGGGACAACCATTTTTTAAAAATTGAACAGGATCCTTAATTATCCCCTTTTGCAAGGCATACCTGTAAAGATATGTCCCAGGATATACATTTATAAACGCTAAATTAATGTTACTGTCTTTATGGTTTTCCCAATATCTTAACGTGTTTTCAGCGGTTTCACGAGTTTCTTCTATATCACCAAAAATAAAATTGCCTCTTATCATAATATTTGTTCTGCGAAGTAACTGTAACGCGTTATCAATTTGTTCAACAGTTATTTCTTTTCGCATACTTTTCAATATTCGGTTATCTGCGCTCTCCAAACCTAAACATATAGACAAACAATTACTATTTTTTAAAATTTCTATTAACTCGTCGTTGATATAATCAGCCCTAAAATTGGTAGACCATGTTATATTGAGCTGTTTTGATAATCCGTCTACGATTTGTATCTTTTTTTTGTCTTTTGCAAATAATTCATCTGAAATCCGAATATGTGTTACGCCGTACTTTTCAACCAATATTTTGATTTCTTTTGCCAAACTATCAACTGGTCTCGATCTATATGATTTACCTATAATAGTATTTGTACAAAATGTACATTTATGGGGACAAGAACGACAGCCTGATACAAAGAACGAACGTTTTTTTTCTATATCATCTATAGACGCCGATGGTAATTCTAAATATTTATCTAATTCCAAACCGTCATAATCCGGAAGCGGCAAAGCAGCTAAATCTTTTATTTGTTCCCGCGCTTTTGTTTGTACCCAATCTCCATTGTCCTTATAAATAATTCCCGCGATCTCGGATAGCTGTTTACTGTCCTCATACTTTTGCAATGCGTTACACAATTCAACAACAGTTATTTCACCTTCACCAATAACACCGATATCCGCATATTCTAAAGCGGACATTGCAACTTTCGGATCACCTGAAATTATTTGCCCGCCAACAACAATTTTTACTTGTGGAAAACTATTGTGAACACAATCAACAACATTTTTCAAGCAGCTATATTGAACGGAAAAACCACCTGTCATTACAACGTCAATCATATTTTTTGTGATAGCGCTGCTTATTATCTTTTCGATATCACCTTCAATATGATTCAGGTTCAAGTTAATTACATTAAAATTTGCGTCCTTCATTGCTGCGGAAATATATGCCAACCCTATTGGGAAAACGTAGCCTTCTCCAATTTTAGAGACAACTCTTGGAACTATTAGCAGGAAATTCTGTTTTTTCATATTATATGTAACCCAAACTTGTCTCCTAACCGTCTCCATAAATCATTTACAAGTTCGTCTTTATCTTTTTCATATCCTTCGTACCATCCATTGAAAAGAATATGACCCTTATGACCTTTATGGTCTTTAGGGTCGCCATATTGCCCCGGGTTTCTGCATTTTTTATCATACTCCACGATCTCAGTCCACAGCTTCAAATGATAGGTTGAAAAATTTTTGGCAAATTCCGAACAATTTACATACATAGAGTGTATAATTCCGTCTTCCCTTGATAATCGTGCGGTTTCGGGAGGTATCAAAATAACTTCATCACCAATAACCTGTACCCCTATTACTCCCGGCAGTTTTCCAGTATCAAATGGATCTATATCCAAATACGCCAAACGATAATTTGGTAGCCTGCTGTTAATAATTTTATCGTACAAATCCCTGCATTTTTTAAGTTTTTCGTTATTATGAATCGTAACTATTTTATAAATATTAACGTCACTGTCTCTAAGTTTAGCGCAAATTTCTAACTCCTTTTTAGGATAATTTTTAGCAATTTCAACATTAGAATCAGAATCAACTTTATCAATATAATGAGTCAAACGGATTTCTCCTTCACGTTTGACTTCTATTCTTTTCAGAGCGTCTATTAGAGAGGCATAATATTCGTTATGATTATTCAAAATACGCGATCTGATCTTCTCGCATTTTTTCCCTATCCGCTCAATAATTTTATCAGCAGTTTGTCTGTATGCTGCTAAACCGTCACTATGACTATTTGTCAAAATCCCTAAATTGATTATGTGCTTATTGTGTGCCCATATTGTTATATAAATCAAAAAAATCATCAAAACAAACGATACTGAAATTATTACAGAGTAAAGAGTGATATTTCTAAGTTCTTCATTCGAAAATGTTGAGCTTGGTAACAAATTTGTAACAAATTGCGGCCCCCAGTTAATAATAACAGAGATTAAGAATACAATTACGGTAAGAGCCGTTCCTGCTACCCTAAAAAAGGTTTTTACATCTGACCTATTCGCTTTTCCTACTATTTTCTCATCTCCCATAAATATATCTCCATATTTCTAATTCAAAAAACTATAGTTTAATTCTATCCTCAATATAACTCCACGTTTACTATATTTTAGATTCTATAAAATCCCATACATTATTAGCATGTATAGTATTCAAAGGCTCACCACCATTGTAAAGAATATGCCCCCTGTGTCCTTTGTGTCTGTCTGTTTCACTATTTCCAATTCCATGTTCTAAACACCAACGATCATATTTTGATATTTCTTCCCACAGCTTGACATGATAGTTTGCAAAATATGTAGCAAATTCAGAACTCGTTATATACATAGGTTTACTGAACCCATGCAAGTCTACGACTTGTGCAGCATCAGGTTGCATAAGAATAATATTCTCAGTACCAAAAATTTGTACGCCAATTACTTTAGGCAGATTACCATTAGTAAAATTATCTGTATGTAAATATGCCAATTTATAATTTCGTAGCCTCATACGAGTGATGCTATTGAACAATTCTTTACATCTTTTAAATTTATCTTTATTATGAATTGTAACAATCTTGTAAATGGAAACATTCGCATGTGCTTGACAAAATTTTAATTCAAAGTCAATATATTCTTGAAATTTTTTATTGTCTTTATCAATTTTGTCAATATAATGCGTCAAGCGGATTGCTCCACCCTTGGTCATATTCATTGTTCTCATTAGATGATCGTAATAATCATCAATATTTTCCAAAATATGTGACTTATGAACAAAATTGTGATTGGCAGCTTGACATTTTTCTTTTATTTGTATAATAATATCATCAGCCGTTTGTTTGTATATAGTTAAGTCATTTTTATGTCTATTTGTTAAAGATACAAACTCTGATAAGCCCTTTTTATGTTGATCTGCTAATGTTATAAACTCTGATAAACCTTTCTGATGTTGATTTGCCAAAGCTCCAAAATTGATCATGAGTCTGTCATATTGGTTACTCTGTATCCATTTCTTCAAATGACACTTATAAATTTCTAAAGCGAATAACAATATCGTTGCTGCAACTAAAACAGAAATTATCAGAAGTTCAGTTGTAGAAAGTGTACTGACATTTAACCGCTTGTCACTTGTTAGCCAATTGACAATAAGAGGTACAAATACACCAACAATGATTGAAATGATTATCATAATTGTGGAAACAGCACTCTTTATACTCTTCAAAAAACCGTCTTTAATATCTGCCACATTCAAAAGAGGCAGGCTTTGATCCACATTTCCTGATTGATTACTATTCATAACGCATTTCCATATCTATGAGTTTAATTCTATAATTTTATTGAAACTATTACTCCCAGCCTCCTGACGAGCCGTCTAAGGTTGAATCAAGATTGATGGTTGGGCCGGCGGTGGTCTCCCTCAAGCGCGGACGCAAATCACCCCAACCATTATTGGCATCTTTATCATAAAAATAAGCATAAACCGCATGGCCTTTGTTATCTTGTACAACACCTTCGCTGTCTTTTACTATGTTGCTATTTATGTCTCCCACAGTATAACCGTAAATAGTCCCGCCAGTTTTGGTAAAATTATAATTATTCTCACCCCAAACCGCATACACTCCACCACCATCTACATCGGCAGTATTGGTAAATATTTTTCCACCTGCCATTATAAAATTTCCACCATTACCATTAAACACTCCGCCACCACTAAACGCAGTATTTCTGTATATTTCCCCATCGGCCATCATAAAGGTGCCGCTATTACCTATTCCACCACCGCTTTGAGCAGTATTTTCAAAAAATTTTCCGCCAGTCATTGTAAAGGTGCCACCACTATTAAATACCCCACCGCCGATTTGATGAGCAGTATTTTCAAAAATTTTTCCGCCGGTCATTGTAAAGATTCCTTCATAATAATTACATATTCCACCACCATAAGAAGCAGTATTTCCTGATATTTCCCCGCCAACCATGGTCATAACACCTGAAGAACTCACTCCACCGCCACCATTTCCTGATATTTCCCCGCCAGCCATGGTCATAACACCTGAAGAACTCACTCCACCGCCACCATTTCCTGATATTTTACCACCATCCATTGTAAAGGTTACATCACGATTAAAAAACGCAACAATCACCCCGGTACCAGTATTTTCAAAAATTTCTCCGCCAGTCATCGTAAAGGATCCGTCAACAAGCACACCGTAGCGATTTTTGGAAATTTCCCCATTGTTCATCGTAAATGTCCCCCAAACACGTACTCCGTAAAAATCATGTCCAAAAATTTTCCCACCATTCATCGTAAAGGTTCCAGACACCCCACCACCATTATTTCCAAAAATTTCCCCACCATTCATCGTAAAGACTCCAGACACCCCATCACCCGCATTGTTAAATATTTTCCCGCCATCCATTTCAAAGATTCCGTTAGCAGATACTCCGCAACCGCTATTATCAGAGATCTCTCCGTTTTTCAAAAAAAAACTACCTGAATGTACAGATACACCACAACCATTACTACCACCATAGAAACCTGCGATATTCTCCGATATTTTCCCGCCAATCATCGTAAAAATCCCACCAGACATATAAACCCCACCCCCCACACCGTTATGTACAATATTGCCGGAAATTTCACCGCCAAACATACTAAAGACACCATCCTCTTCCACATACACTCCACCGCCATTACTGCTATAGTTGTAAGTATTGAGAATATTAGTATTGCCTGTAATCTTTGCCCCAGTGTTAATTATCAACGTCCCCTCGCTGCTTACACAAACCAACGATTTGTCGTTCTCGCGGTGTCCGCGCAATGTAATACCGTTATCAAGCACCAATATAGCGCCTGTCCCTATGCTGAAAAGTGATCCATAACCTTTTAATGAAATGGTTCTTTCCCCACCGGAACCAGTAAGTTTTATCGTAACATTATTTTTGCCGGGGTATGAAAGAACTTGCGGACTTAAAGATTCATTGCCGATTATTTCAAAGTGATATTCGGTATCGCTTACTGCATATTTTTGAAGCCACAGTAATTTTTGCTCCAAAGATAAACTCGGATCCAATGGGTTCAAATTATGTCTGTTTACGAAATCGCTCATCTCTCTATCGAAAACGCCATTATCACTGCACCTAACGCAAAAAAGAGTGGTAATTGCGACAATAGCAATCGTGAATTTATATAATTTACGGGAGTAAGATGTTTTCATGCCTGTTCCTTATACAAAAAACTACTAATTTTCCCAACCGCCGGCGGAGCCTGGGATGGTTGAATCTAAGTTGACACTCGGACCTGCGGTAGTTTCCCGATATTTGTTGCTACCCGAAAAAACCGCATGCCCCCGATTATCCCGCACAATTCCGTTACTGTCTTTTACCACGTTACAGTTATCGTCTCCATCTGTGTAACCGTAAATTGTTCCACCGGTCTTGGTAAAGATTACGCCACCATGAAAATGCATCCCACCGCCACTTTCGAACGCAATATTTTTAGATATTTCCCCATCGGTCATCGTAAAACTACTATTCTCAAATGAAGCATATACTCCACCGCCACTACTTGCGGTATTTCTAGATATTTTTCCGCCAGTCATTTCAAAGACTCCACCATTGAAAGACACACCGCCACCGGAGAAATAAGCGACATTTTCTGATATTTCCCCGCCTGTTATCGCAAAGGTTCCGCGAGCAAATACTCCACCGCCACTACCACTACTTGCGGTATTTCTAGATATTTTTCCGCCACTCATCGTAAAGGCTCCACTTGCTACGCAAACCCCGCCACCACCGTGGCTGTAGTAGCCACTGCCATAAGCAACAGTATTCCCAAATATTTCTCCATTAGTCATCGTAAAGGTTCCGCGATTCACAAACACCCCGCCCCCGCTGTAGGGAGAAGAATTTTCTGCTACTGCAGCCGCTGTGTTTCCGGATATTTCTCCGCCATTCATTATAAAAGTTCCGTTCTCACCTACAAACACCCCGCCCCCGTTGTATTCTATGGTATTTCCCGATATTTTTCCACCATTCATTGTAACGATTCCACCGCCGTCCACATATACTCCACCGCCACCGCCGCCGTAGCCATTACCGTAGTCAATAACACGAGTATTTCCGGATATTTCTCCGCCTATAATAGTGAAAGTTCCACCTTTAACACGTACCCCGCCCGCGGTTATTTTTCCGTTTGTCATAGTAAAGGCTCCGTTATCAGACACGGATACACGCCCTGTTATTTCCCCGCCACTCATCTCAAAAATTCCATTATCCGACACATCAGGCCCATACATTTTACCGTTTGCCATAACAGCTTTTCCATTAATCACACGCATGTACCCTATTTCCCCGCCGTTCATCTCAAAGATGCCATTATTGCCAACGCTCACCTGAGTGAGCTTTCCGTCCATCATAGTAAAGGTTCCGCCATTCACAGATACACTTCTGAAATTCAGCGTAATGCTGCCCTCAAGTATCAGGGTAACACTATGGTCTACTCCTAACCAATCATCATGCTGCCCCCTTATTATTGAAATGGACTTTTCATCGCCAATATTTGTAAGACGTAAGGTAACATTCGTTCTTCCTGGATATGAAAGAACTTGCGCTCTATGTCCAATAGTATCCTCTTTGCGCGTTATTCCAATGTTGTATTCGGTATCGCTTTTTGCATTTCTTTGCAGCCAAATCAGTTTTTCATTCAAAGACGCACCATCGCCAGGATGTGGATCTGTAACAATGGCTGTCGGCTCACTGATAATACTGCCGGGATAATCGGGATTGGTTACAGTTACGGTAATGGTATGACCAACATCATCAAATTGCACTGTATAGCTGTCGCGGATCGCGTCTAAGGTGATGCCGTCACTCCGTGTCCATTGGTAGAAAATTGATTCCACTTTATTTTTAACATCTGCTACTGCAGTCAAGCGCTGTCCAAACTCTGCGGTTCCTCTTATAATTACTGTTCCGTTAAGAGAGCGGTGTAGGTCTAAATCATATCTATCTATAAACGGTTCCATCTCACTATTGATGAGATCATTATTATTACATCCACCGACGTAAAAAAGGGTAATTGTTGCAGCAATCGCAATAGTGTTTAAGTACAATCTTCGCGAAATTGATGTTTTCATACTTGTTCTTTGCTTTGAATTCAAAATTTTACACCTATTCCAACTCTTAGCGTAAACCCGTGACCAGTTCCTGTTTTAACATCATGGCTTGCACCCTTTTCAATGTCAACTTCGTTTTTTTCAAATTGATTGGCAGTTCTAATGCCATACAGTAGTTCGGTGCGCAGATATGTACTTTGACTCAACCCGATGTCAAGACCGCAACCTGTTTTTATCCAAAGAGCACTGAGTGCGTTTGCTTCAGGATTTTTGTTACCGTTTCTTCCTCTACTGCCATCAAACACATATTCGTTTCCGGCA
>Ga0123356_10001740_pt1 | contig 23721 bp, 15 predicted proteins | sample TergutEmb28metaG_2_FD_92546 | JGI IMG/M metagenome (GOLD analysis project Ga0123356, IMG submission 92546) | Embiratermes neotenicus P3 segment gut microbial communities from Petit-Saut dam, French Guiana - Emb289 P3 | ecosystem: Host-associated > Arthropoda: Insects > Digestive system > Gut ...
AAACAAACTTATTGAATACAAATCCGTATATGAAAATGTTGCATTTGCAATGCATGTAATAGGAGCCTCAACAAAAGATATACGCCAGCGTGTTCCATATGTTCTTGAGCTGGTGGGCTTGGAATACAAAGCAAAGTCAAAGCCAAATGAGCTATCCGGCGGGGAACAGCAAAGGGTGGCTGTAGCAAGAGCTCTTGTCAATAACCCGCGACTTATAATTGCAGACGAGCCAACCGGAAACCTTGACCCTGCCCGCAGCCTCGAAATGCTCCTGCTGCTTAAAAAGATAAATGAACTTGGCACGACAGTTCTTGTCGTTACACATGAAAAACCTCTTGTTGACCAATTCTCACAACGTGTTATAGCTATAGATGGTGGTAGAATTGTCAGCGATGCACTGGATAGGTATTATAACTATGAAAGTGAATAGAAATAAAACTTTTTATTACCTTAAAGAAGGTATATCAAGTATATTCGCACACAGTCTAATGTCTTTTGCATCAGTATGCATAATTGTTGCTTTTCTGATTATAATGGGCTTGTTTATTCTGCTTGCCGTAAATATAAATGCAATTATCGGAGAGCTTGAGAGCGAAAATGCAGTACTTGCATATGTCCATGAAAACCTCTCCGAAAACGATGCAATAGCTCTTGAACCTGTTTTACGTGCAACACCAAATGTATCAAACGTAGTATTTATCTCACGTGACCAGGCTATGGCAAGTTTTATCGGCAGATATGACGACTCGGACAGGTTTTCCGATGTTGACTCTTCCTGGTTCCGTCATAGGTATGTTGTATATCTCACCGATGTTGCGTATATTTCTGATACAATTCAAGCACTTAGATATATCCGCGAAATAGCTACAGTTAATGCGAACACAGCAATTGCCAGTGGACTGGTCACATTTAGAACAGTTGTCAGCTGGATATCTATTATTATAGTGTTGGTATTATTGGTTATTTCACTATTTATAATGCAAAATACAATCAAACTTGCAACATATGAAAGACGCGAAGAAATCGCCATTATGAAAATGGTTGGAGCAACTAACTCATTTATCCGATGGCCGTTTATAATAGAAGGTTTTATATTGGGACTACTCGGATCACTTCTCGCTTATGTGGGACTATGGGGACTTTACGGACTTGCATCACGTAGTGTAATCGAATTTGCCGGATTCTTCCAATTGATACCGTTAGCATCAAATGTATCAATTCCGATATTCCTGCTCTTTACAGGCATTGGCATTGGAGTCGGAGTCGGCGGCAGCGGCATCGCACTAAACAGATACCTGAAGGTTTAGGAGGCTTATTATGAATAGAAAAGGTTTTGCAAGAATAGTAGCAATAGTATTGGCAGTACTAATGTTACTTTCTGTTGCAATGATAGCAATATCTGCTCTGACCGATACAAGAGCATCAGCGCAACGTGTAACACAAGCACAAATAAACAGACTCAGAGAAGAAAAACGCGAGTATGAGCGCCAAAAGCGTGAAATAAACTCAAGAATACATACAATAGAATTTGAACGAATGACGGAAATTGACCGCAAAGAAGTACTTGACCGTCGAATAATGCTTACAGGACTTGAAATTGACAATATTAACGAAACAATTAATCAATACAATACACTAATAAGAGAAAAAGAATATGATGTAATAGTCGCTCAAAACAGAGAAGAGACACAACTCGAAAGATACAGACTACGTGTGCGCGATATGGAAGAAAACGGAATTATATCATATTTGGAAATATTATTTGACTCAACGAGCTTTTCCGATTTACTTGCCAGATGGGATTTTGTATCAGACATTATGCGGGCAGACGAGAACACATACAATGCACTTATCAGAGCCAGAAATGATACAGAAGCAGCCAAGGTAGCACTGGAAGAAACAAAAGAAGAACTTGAAGAAGAACGTGCTTATGTAGAAGAACTCAAAGCTGAGCTCGAAGTGCAGTTGGAAGAAGCGCACGCTCTCATAAGGCAGATGGAAGCAGATATTGAAACAGAACAACAGCTTCGAGATCAGGTTATTGAAGATGAGAGGCGTGTTCAAAGAGAGATAAATACAGCAGTTGCAGAGCTTGCAAAACAGCAGGAAGCAGATAGATTAGCACGTATCAGAGCAGCACAAAGAAATCAACAATCCACAGGAACTACCTGGGTTACCGGAACAGGTGAACTAATGTGGCCGGTTAGCGGACAGGTTACAAGTGGATTTGGAATAAGAAAGCATCCCGTCTTTGGTGACATGAGAATGCACAACGGCATAGATATAGGTGCATCACACGGAACAAATGTAGTTGCTGCAGACTCCGGAACCGTTATTACATCAGCTTATAACTCAAGTTACGGAAACTATGTCGTTATCAGTCACGGCAGCGGAGTAACAACACTTTATGCACACTTAAGCTCGCGCAGTGTCTCTGTAAATGCATCTGTGTCAAAAGGACAGGTAATCGGACTGGTAGGTTCTACAGGAATCTCAACAGGACCGCATCTGCATTTTGAAGTTTCGGTAAACGGTTCAAGGGTAAATCCTCTTACAAGACTATAGGTATTTACATATTATGGAGAAGAAATATTCAATAAGAGATATGTTAACGCTGATGTTATCAACATTGGCGTTAACCTCTGTGGTACTGGGACTTGTCTTCTATGTATATCTTCATTTACCGGGTTTTGCTAAAAACGACTCGAACGAACTCGATGAGCTCCTTGATATTATTTCGCAGCGCTTTATTGGTGAATATGATAGAGACGAGCTTATAGAAGAAGCAAGACGTGCCATAGTGTATTCATTAGATGATGACTGGTCATACTACATGACACCCGAGGAATATGAATACTTTCTCCAAAACTCAGACAACAGATATCATGGCATTGGTGTGGAGGTTACTGCCGACGAAGAAAACGGGGGTATCAGGGTAAACAATGTCTATATGAATTCCGGTGCTCACTCTGCCGGTATTGTTACAGGTGATGTAATTGTTGCTATAGACGGTGAAAGTATACGAGGATGGAGTATGACCGAAATCCGTACTGCACTCAGGCGTGAGCTTGATACTACAGCGCTCATTACAGTACTTCGTTATGACGGAAACTTTTATGATTTAACGGTTGTTTACAGTATTATTTTTACCGACCCTGTAAAATATGAAATGCTTACAGGGAACATTGGATATATTTCACTGCGAAATTTCGAAGCCGGAGCAGCAGACAGCTTTATTGATGCTGTTGACACTCTGATTGAGCAAGGTGCTGTAGCTTTTATCTATGATGTTCGCTCAAATAACGGTGGAAAAGTAACTGAAATGACACGTATACTCGACCACCTGTTACCCGAGGGAGAAATATTTATCGCAGTGTCATATAACGGAGAAGAGCAGATTACAAGATCGGATGCGTCTTTTATTGACCGCCCTGCTGTTGTTCTTGTTAATCAATATTCTTTTAGCGGTGCCGAGTACTTTACTGCTGTTCTCAGCGAATACGATTATGCATTTACAGTCGGTGAGCAAACAACAGGCAAAAACCGGATGCAAACAACCCTGCGACTCTCAACCGGAGCTGCGGTGCATCTTTCAACCGGTGAGTATCTGACACCAAACCGCATCAGCCTTTTTTCGAGTGGAGGCTTTACGCCCGATTATTTGGTTCCACTGACTGAAGACGAGTTTAGACTTTTTGTCAGTGGTGACTTAAGTTATGACAGTGATCCCCAACTCCAAAAAGCTATTTCATTACTAAAAGATTAGTGTTGACAAAAGCATATTTGAATAATATAATCTACCATACAGCAGTACTTTGCTTTTATTTTTTTTGTAAGAAAGGGTGTTTTCTTTGTATAAAGAGGCAAAATACAAAATGAGCGAGGAGCGCCTTAACGAACTCAGAGAAGAGCTCGTTTATTTGCAAACCGTTCGTGAAAAAGAAGTAGCACAGCAAATAAAAGAAGCACGGTCGTTTGGAGACCTCACTGAAAACAGTGAGTATGATGAAGCTAAAACAGAACAGGCAAAGCTATACTCCAAAATATCGGAAATCAAAAATCTTATTGAAAATGCCGAAATAGTCAAAGCATCCGAAAAAACAGATGTAGTAGGCATGGGTAGTAAGGTTACAGTACGCGATCTCGAGAGGAAGGAAGACACCACTTATGAAATAGTCGGCTCTCAAGAAGCAGACCCTGCTGCGCAACGTATATCAGATGACTCACCATTCGGAAAAGGGCTTATGGATAAAAAGAAAGGTGATTCAATTGAAATCGAAGCTCCTGTCGGAGTATTAAAGTTTAAAATTCTTAATATTGAGTGATCATATGGAAACAAACACGACACAAGGCGACAATCCGGAACTATCGGAAATTCTGCAGATACGCAGAGACAAGCTAACAAAACTTCAATCCGAAAATAACGATCCGTTTCATGTTACAAAATTTAACCGCACTGCTTTTTCTTCGGATATTCTTGATAACTTCGAGAAAACAGAAGGCAGTGAATTTTCGCTTGCCGGAAGAGTTATGGCAAAGCGTGAAATGGGTAAAGCAACTTTTGTGGACATACTCGACGACAAAGGACGTATTCAATTATATATAAAGCAAAACGATATCGGTGAAGAAAACTTCGAAAGTATTAAAAAGGGCGACATAGGTGACTTTATTGGTGTTACAGGTAGCGTCTTTAAAACAAGAATGGGTGAAATTTCCATTCATTGTACAAAAGTTGAGCTTCTTGCAAAATCACTGCGGCCTTTACCCGAAAAATACCACGGTTTGACAAATCAGGAGCTAAAGTACAGGCAGCGATATGTAGATCTTATAATGAACCCTCAAACAAGGAGAACTTTTGAAATACGCTCTGCATTTATTAAACATACACGCGAATTTTTGGACCAAAGAGGTTACTTCGAAGCCGAAACACCTGTGCTTAACACAATATCAGGCGGAGCCAGTGCAAGACCGTTTATTACACATCACAATACTTTAGATCTTGAAATGTATATGCGCATAGCGACAGAACTCCACTTAAAACGTCTCATAGTAGGTGGTATCGAGCGTGTTTATGAAATAGGCCGTGTGTTCAGAAATGAGGGAATTAGTACAAAGCATAATCCCGAGTTTACTATGCTCGAACTCTATGAAGCATATGCTGACTACAATGACATGATGGATTTATTTGAAGAGTTGTTATCATCTGCGGCAATGAAACTACTCGGCACCCACAAGCTAACATGGCTCGGGAAGGATATAGACCTTTCTCCCGGCTGGGAGCGACTTACAATGGCTGATGCCGTTAAAAAACACACAGGCATCGACTTTATATCTATAGATAATGTCGGTGATGCAATAAAGGCTGCAGCAGGTATTGGTGTAAAAATGCCCGACGGTACGGAAGAAACGTGGGGAGGACTGCTTTGTGAGTGCTTTGAAAAACGTGTTGAAGATAAACTTACAGGACCGGTATTTATAACAGAGCATCCTGTCGAAATATCACCGCTTGCCAAGAAAAAGGTTAGTGACCCGCGTGTTACCGAACGCTTTGAGCCGTTTATATGCTCTAATGAAATGGGTAATGCCTTTAGTGAGTTAAACGACCCGATAGACCAAAAGGAAAGATTTTTAAGACAGGCTAAGCTTCGTGAATCCGGTGACTTGGAAGCATCAATGATGGACGACGACTATATTAATGCACTCGAATACGGAATGCCTCCGACAGGTGGACTTGGTGTGGGTATTGACAGATGTGTTATGATGTTAACAAACAGTTCTTCAATCCGCGATGTAATTCTCTTTCCAACAATGAAGCCTATTGAATAATAATGACGAGCAATGTATATGTGTTTCGTAATTGCCTCGCAAGCGAGGCAGTGCGTACCCACGAATGAAAAGCGAACAGGTTCGCTTGGAGCGGCGGCAACAAGTGCCCGGATGAAACTTCTTGCCGGGAGAAAGACTATACATTGCGAGAAAATAAATACTAAATTTGAAGCCACGAAAGTGGCTTTCGGTAATAATAAGCCTAAATGTAGAAAATTCACAGTTTTGCGGGAGGTAAATGTGGAAAAATTAACAAGTAGACGCAACCAAAAATGCGTACATGTAAAAAACTTGGGAAAAAGTAAAGAGTACAGAAATGAGCACGGTGAATTTCTGTGTGACGGAAAAAAGCTGCTCGAAGAAGCAATAAAAAGTAAAGCGACTATAACAGGTATCTTTACTACATCGCCTATCAGAGAAAAATTACCAAATGATACACCGGTGTACCTGATTGAAGAGAGCATTATGGAAACCCTGTCTCCTTTGAAAAATCCGCAAGGGATACTCTTTACATGTAAAATCCCGGATACCAAAGACCCGGACTTAAAAAAAGGAACACATATACTGCTCGACAACGTTCAAGATCCGGGTAATGTCGGCACTATAATACGAAGTGCAGATGCATTTGGGATAGACAGTGTGCTACTCACACAGGATAGTGCAGACCCGTATAATCCCAAAACAGTCAGAGCAACAATGGGAGCAATATTCAGACAAAATGTATTATATATCGAAACAGACAAATTAAAGTCGCCGGAAATAAAAGTGATTGGCACGGGAAATAAAAACGGGGAATATAATACACTAAGCGAAACTAAACTGCAAAATGCAGTTATAATACTCGGTAATGAAGGTCAGGGAATATCGGAGAAGCTAAAGGTTTTGTGTGACGAGATGATAACAATACCGTTATCTAAAGGGTGTGAGTCATTAAATGTTTCGATAGCAGCATCAATAATAATGTGGGAAGCCGGAAAGGAATGGTCATAATTATGTCTGAGTTAATATATTGGATATGGTTAGCCGGCAAGCCGGGAATCGGAGCCGCTAAAGGAAAAGCACTTATAGAGTATTTTGGAACACCTGAAAATGTATATAAAAGTGTATACAATGATTTTCGTGATATTAAAGGCTTAAACGCAAATCTTGTAAATGAACTGATGGATAAGAATTTATCATCGTCAGAGAGTACAATTTTAAAATGTAAAAAGCCCGGTTATAAGATACTTACTATGTCCGATGTCGAATATCCGCACAGGCTTCGAAATATTTACGATCCTCCGCTTGTGTTATATATAAGAGGTACACTGCCCAAAATTGATGACATGCATGTAGTCGGTGTTGTCGGTACCAGAAGATGCACACCATACGGTGTCAAAAATGCGGAGACAACAGGATATAAATTGTCTCAAAACGGGTTTGTTGTAGTGACGGGACTTGCAGAAGGGATAGACACGGCAGCAACAAGAGGAGCACTGAGAGGCATCACACCTACTGTAGGTGTGATAGGTTCCGGTCCCGACTTAGTTTTTCCCGCACACAATAGAAAACTTTTTGAAGAGGTAGCTTCAAACGGAGCTGTAATTAGTGAATATTCACCGGGAACACCTGCGGTGCCGTCTCACTTCCCGTCACGAAACAGGATTATAAGTGGTTTGTCAAATGGTGTTGCGGTAATTGAAGCACCTGCAAGAAGCGGTGCTTTGATAACTACAGAGCGTGCAATGGAGGAAGGAAGAGATGTTTTTGTGTTGCCCGGCAATGTGGATGCCGCTACCTGTGTTGGTTCAAACAGATTACTTTGCGAAGGTGCAATACCATTTATAACGCCTGACGATATAATGGCTCAGTACATTGTTTCACACAAAAGTAGAAAAAAACCATTTGACAATAACGTGGCGGTAGACTATATTGACTTAGACAAGCTAACGGATAAGTTTGATGATAACTCTAAGGCAATTATGAAGTTAGTAGCTAAGGGATTGGTTACAGTTGATGAAATCATTGAAAATACTAACATTGATGCACAAAAAACTTTATCTGCGCTCACGATTTTAGAGCTTGACGGACATCTGCGGCGCGATATTATCGGAAGATGGGAGATTAACAGCTAAATGGCTAAAGGAACAAATCTGGTAATTGTAGAATCCCCTGCAAAAGCAAAAACAATAGGGAAGTACCTTGGTTCGGGTTTTAAAATAACTGCATCAATGGGACATCTGCGGGACTTGCCGAAAAGTAAGATTGGTGTCGACTTCGACAATGGTTTTAAACCCGATTATCAGCCTGTAAAAGCACGCGAAAGTGTAATCAAGGAACTAAAGGCAGCAGTAAAAAACAGTGAGAATATCTACCTTGCGACAGACCCCGATCGTGAAGGCGAAGCCATTTCATGGCACCTAAAGGAACTGCTGAATCTTCCCGATCAGCGTACATTCAGAGTTAGTTTTAATGAAATTACGCAAAAGGTTGTTAAAGCAGCTATTGACAATCCGCGTGCTATTGATATTGATTTGGTAAACGCACAACAGGCACGTCGTATATTGGACCGTATAGTAGGTTATAAACTCAGCCCGCTGCTTTGGAAAAAAATCAGGCGCGGTCTTTCTGCGGGAAGGGTTCAATCTGTTGCATCGCGAATGGTTGTAGACAGAGAAAATGATATCAGAGACTTTGTTTCGCAAGAATATTGGCTGCTTTCGGCACAACTCTCAAACGGACAAAAAGCAGGTAAATTTACCGCTTCTTATGTAGGATATCAAGGCAAAAAAACAGAACTCAAAAATGAAGATGAAGTAAACTCTGTTATCAGCGCAGTATCCGGCTCATCTTTTATAGTTGATTCAATCAAGCATGCTACAAAAAAACGCAGCGCATCACCGCCGTTTATCACCTCAACACTTCAACAGGAAGCATCACGAAGGCTGGGCATGACACCCCGCCAAACAATGGCTATCGCACAGCAGCTCTATGAAGGAATTGATATAGCAGACAAGGGAACAATAGGTTTAATAACCTATATGAGAACAGATTCACTTCGTATATCCGATGATGCCATGAATGAAGCAAAAAACTTTATAACAAAAACTTACGGAACCGATTCATATCCTCAAACACCAAACATATATAAGTCAAAAGGCAGTGCTCAGGATGCTCATGAGGCAATACGTCCGAGCAGTGTATTTATGACACCCGAGAGCATAAAAAGCAGCCTGAGGGGCGATCAGTACCGTCTGTACAGACTAATATGGAGCCGTTTTGTGGCAAGCCAAATGTCACCTGCAGTTTATGACAGTATCACCGTAGATGTTATAAGTGCCGGCCATCTTTTCAGAGCAAGTCACTCTGTTATTAATTTTGCAGGGTTTACAGCCGTTTATGAAGAGCACAGTGATGAAGAAAAAGAGAAAAAGCAATCAGCATTGCCTGCATTAAACGAAAAAGATTCACTTAAGCTTGAATCAATTGATAAAGAGCAAAAATTTACGCAGCCTGTTTCGCGTTATACCGAAGCAACATTAATTAGAGCTATGGAGGAAACCGGCATAGGTCGTCCAAGCACATATGCTCCTACCATCTCAACTATACTCGACAGGGAATATGTGGTCAAAGAAGGGAAGTTTTTACGTCCCACTCCGCTTGGTGAAGTTGTTGTTGGTTTGATGATGGAAAGATTTTCAGATATTGTTGATTTGCACTTTACAGCACGAATGGAAGAGCATCTTGATGAGATAGAAAAAGGAAAAGACGACTGGCAACACGTACTGGAAACTTTCTATAAAGATTTCAGCAAATCATTGGAAGCAGCTGAAGCTGCGCTCGAAGGAGAAAGAATCAAAGTACCCGACGAGGTATCCGACGAGCTTTGCGATTTGTGCGGAAAGCAAATGGTTATTAAATCCGGTAGATTCGGAAGATTTTTGGCATGCCCGGGTTATCCCGAATGTACGTTCACAAAACCCATAGTAATCGAAATGCCCGGTAAATGTCCGAAATGTGGTGAGCGCATTTTAAAAAGAACATCAAAAAAAGGTTATCCGTATTATGCGTGTGAGCAAAAAGACTGCGGTTTCATGACATGGGATGTGCCTGTTGCCGATAATTGCCCTGTATGTAATCAGACAATGTTTAAACTTTCCGGAAAAGGTGCAAGAAAGCCGTTTTGTGTAAATGAGAAGTGTTCGGCTTTTCTGCCGGAAGACAAACGTGGCTATAAAATAAGAAAAAAAAGCGAAGATGAAACGGAAGAAAATAAATCATCTACCGCAAAAAAAGCAATTGCAGCAAGCAAGAATACAAGTCAGACAAAAAAGAAGAAACCTACTGCAAAAAAGAAACCCGGTACAAAAAAGTGAACCATACGGTTAAAATAATCGGTGCCGGGCTTGCAGGATGTGAAGCTGCATGGCAACTTGCTAACAGAGGAATAAATACCCTGCTTTATGAAATGAAGCCCGATAAAATGTCACCGGCACATAGCCGCGCGGGATTCGCCGAGCTTGTTTGTTCAAACTCTCTTAGATCTTCTGATATATCTAATGCTGCCGGCCTCTTAAAAGAAGAAATGAGGAGCTTGAACAGTCTGATAATTGAGTCAGCTTACGAGACAAAAATTCCGGCAGGCGGTGCTTTGGCAGTAGACAGAGAAAAATTCTCAGCTCTAATCACAGATAAAATAAGGAATCATCCGAGAATCGAGATAAAAACAGGAGAAGTTACCGATATACCGGATGGTTTTGTTATAATAGCGACAGGGCCGTTAACATCCGATACCTTTTCGAAAAATATTGCAGCACTGTTTCCCGATAAAAAAATGCTGATTTTTTTTGATGCGGCAGCACCAATTGTTACAATTGAAAGTATAGATCACGATAGCTCTTTTTTTGCCTCACGTTACGACAAGGGTGATGCTGATTATATAAATTGTCCAATGAATGAGGAAGAGTATAATGTCTTCTATTCAGAGCTGATAAAAGCTGAAACAGCATTAGTACGTGACTTTGAAAATACCGGGATATTCGAAGGTTGCATGCCTATAGAGGTTATGGCAAAAAGAGGTGAAGACACAATGCGTTTTGGTCCTCTAAAACCGGTAGGTTTACGTAATCCGAAAACAGGTGAGAAGGCTTATGCTGTAGTCCAATTAAGGCAGGATAATAAAGAAGGAACACTGTATAATCTCGTTGGATTCCAGACTAATCTGAAACATCCGGAGCAAAAACGTGTATTTAGCTTAATACCTGCACTAAAAAATGCACAGTTCGTCAGATATGGTGTTATGCACAAGAACACATACATTGACTCACCAAATCTGCTCGATAAATATAACCGCCTAATTCAAACACCGCGTATCCGATTTGCAGGGCAAATTACCGGTGTTGAAGGATATATAGAATCAGCATCAAGCGGTTTACTGACAGGTATTGAAACGGCAAATGAGCTGCTCGGAATAAAACCTGCCGATTTTCCGGATTATACTGCAATCGGAGCGCTTGCTTTGTATATATCCGAAAACTGTGTCACAGACTTCCAACCAATGAATATAAACTTTGGACTTATTGCGTCTCTTGGCAAAAAAGTTAAAAATAAAAAAGATAGAAATACAGCGATTTCGGAGAGGTCTCTAACATGGATTAGAGATTATGTTGAAAGGAACCGCATATGAAAATTATCGTTGATGCCATGGGTGGTGACAATGCACCGGATGAGATAGTTCTTGGTGCTGTCAATGCTGCCGCAAAATTAAATGTTGAGATAACATTGGTCGGAAGAGGCGAAGAAATTTTACGCTCACTGGAACGTATGGGAATAGGTGATCTTCCCGAAGGAATTAAAATGGTTAATGCTACCGAAGTCATTGAAATCGACGATGACCCTGCTACAGCAATACGTACCAAAAAGGATTCATCGTTAACGGTTGGTTTTACGCTACTTCGAGATGGCAGAGGTGATGCTTTGGTCTCGGCAGGCAGCACGGGAGCACTACTCTCCGGTGCTACGTTAATAGTCAAACGCATACGAGGACTCAGACGCGCAGCTATGGCACCGGTAATTCCGAATACCTCCGGTGGTTTTGTACTCATAGACTGTGGTGCAAATGCCGAGTGTACACCCGAATATTTACTGCAGTTTGCATACATGGGTTCATTTTATGCAGAAGATATACTTAAGGTTAAATCTGCACGTGTGGGACTACTCAATAATGGAGCAGAAAGTACAAAAGGCACACCCCTGCAACAACAGGCTTATGAGCTCATAAAAAACAGCGGACTAAACTTCATAGGTAATGTTGAAGCAAAGGATGCTCTTAAAGGAGCTTGTGATGTACTTGTCTGCGATGGTTTTACAGGAAATATTATGCTCAAAACAATTGAAGGAACAGCCTCACTCATAATGTCGGAGCTAAAATCTGTATTTTTAAGCAGCTTAAAAACGAAAATTTCTGCTTTGCTCATAAAAAGTAAAATGTCAGGTTTAAAGCAAAAATTAAACCCGGATTCTACAGGAGGCACAGCACTTCTCGGAATATCAAAACCGGTTATTAAAGCACACGGCTCTTCGGGTGAGCTGGCCATTCAAAATGCCATAGCACAAGCGGTAATTGAAGTAAATTCAAATATAGCCGCAAAAATAAAAGATAACATAGAAAGAATGAAGATTACTATTGACATAGAGGCAGATGAGACTTAAAATTTTAGTATAAAAGTTCCGGGAGTCAATTAATGAGGGAGTACAACACTACGCTGCTTCAAAAAAAGTTGAAGTACAGATTCAAGAGAGTAAAACTGCTTGAACACGCACTTACTCATAGTTCATTTGCAAATGATATAAAAAATACCGGATATGTCAGCAACCAGCGACTGGAATTTCTTGGTGATTCATTACTCGGAATGACAGTTGCATTTCTTATATACACTAACTTACCCGAATTATCGGAAGGTAAAATGTCAAAGCTCCGTGCCGATTTGGTTTGCGAGAAAGCATTAGCATCGGTTGCTGCCGAAATGAACCTCGGCGCACACCTTCTGCTTGCTCATGGCGAAGAAAAAAACGGAGGGCGGGAGCGACCGTCTATATTAGCTGACGCATTTGAAGCGGTTATTGCTGCGATATATTTAGATGGTGGTTTAAAACCGACATTTAAATTTGTTTCAAGAATATTTTTACCTTTGATTAAAAAACCTGACATACAGGATTCCGACTATAAAACTATATTTCAAGAATTTATCCAACCCAAGAACAATTTGACTTATTCATACGAGCTTGTGGCAGAAGAAGGTCCGAATCATAATAAACTGTTTACTATAGAATTAAAAATAAATGGAGAAACAAAAGGAAAAGGTATAGGAAAGAGTAAAAAAATAGCAGAGCAGGCAGCGGCAAAAGAAGCTTTAAAAGAATTAAAGGGGGATAAATGATGCAATACGGGCATTTCGATGAAAAAAACAGGGAGTATGTAATTACAAATCCGGCGACCCCGTCTGCGTGGGCAAATTATCTCGGCTCTCCGGAGTATGGTGCGATTATTTCAAACAATGCGGGAGGTTACAGCTTTGTCAAATCGGGTGCAAAAGGACGTCTGACAAGATACCGCTTCAACTCGGTTACCGCAGACCAACCCGGCAGATATATCTACATCCGTGATTTAGACGACGGAGATTTTTGGTCTGCGTCATGGATGCCTGTAGGCAAGGCTCTTGATAAATATCAGTCCGAGTGCCGTCACGGAACTGCATACACAGTTATTAAATCGGATTATAGTAGAGTTAAAACGGAGACTTTGTTTTATGTTCCTCATAGTGCCACATATGAAGTATGGCGCCTTAAAATCACAAACACCGATTCAAAACCACGTAAGCTTGCAGTTACGGGATTTGTTGAGTTCACAAATGACCCGCACTATGAGCAGGACCAGGTTAATTTGCAGTACACACTTCTTATAAGCCGTACATATTTTAATAATAATCATATTCTACAAAAATATAACGAAAACCACAAAGACCCGAGAAAAAACCGCTTCTTTGGAGTATCGGGTGCTGCGGTAAGTGCATATTGCGGTGACAGAGACAAATTCGTAGGTAACTATCGTAGCTATGCAAGCCCTGCAGGAATAACAGAAGGCCTCAAAAATGACTTAAACTATTGCGGAAACTCATGTGGTGCCTTGCAAAGTGACATTGAGCTTAAACCCGGTGAAACAAAAGAAATTGTTTACCTCATGGGTAACAAAACAAGTGACGAAGCAAACGAGCTTATTGATAAATACGCAAAACCGGAAAAAGTCGAAGCCGATTTAAATGAGCTAAAATCCTATTGGCACGGCATGCTTGATAACCTGCAGGTAAAAACACCCGACGACAAGTTTAACAATATGTTAAATGTATGGAATGCCTACCAATGTTTTATTACATTTATATGGTCGCGTGCAGCCTCTTTCCAATATTGCGGACTTCGTAACGGATTCGGATACCGTGACACTGTACAGGACATTCAAGGTATAATTCACCTGGCACCTGAAATGGCACGTAAGCAAATAGAATTTATGCTCTCTGCGCAGGTTTCAAACGGCGGCGGACTTCCTCTCGTAAAATACGACCACAAAGCCGGTTTCGAAGACACACCCGCTGATGATTCGTACGTAAAAGAAACAGACCATCCAAGCTACCGTGCGGACGATGCATTATGGCTCTTCCCGACAATAAAAAAATATATCGATGAAACAGGTGAGCTTGACTTCCTCGATTATGAAATTGTATTTGCCGATGTTAACGAAAAAGCTTCGGTCTATGAGCACCTCAAGCGTGCTATAAAATTCTCGATGGATAACCTCGGGCCGCACGGAATACCTGCAGGCTTACATGCAGACTGGAATGACTGTCTGCGTCTCGGCAAAATGGGTGAATCAACATTTGTACTATTCCAGTTTATTTATGCAATGCGTGTGTTAAAAGATTATGCAGTCTTAAAAAATGACAGCGAATATATTTCGTGGCTTGATAAAACACTGGAGGATATTACCGACAAATCAAACAAGCTATGCTGGAATGAAGACCGCTGGATACGCGGTTTCAAAGAAACAGGTGAGATTATCGGCAGAAAAGGAGACCCCGAGGCTTCAATGTGGCTAAATCCTCAATCTTGGGGTGTCATATCCGGTCTTTCGGGAGAAGAGCGCGGTAAACTAACAATGGACAGTGTATATCGTGAGCTTAATACTCCATACGGTACAATGCTTATGTACCCTGCATATAAAGACCATGCATTTGATGGTGCGCTTGCTCTTGTTTTTAATCGTGGTGTTAAAGAAAATGCAGGTATCTTTTGTCACTCACAAGGCTGGGCTATTCTTGCAGAAGCTCTTTTGGGACGTGGCGACAGGGCTTATGAATATCTGCGCGAAATGTGCCCTGCGTATATGAACGAGGATGCAGACCGCAGAGTGTTGGAACCATACGCACACGCTCAGTCCATTGAAGCAAAAGACAGCCCGTTCCAAGGCCGTGCTCATATTCACTGGCTCACGGGTGCAGCTACAACCGTTATGGTTGCAATGGTAGAAGGTATACTCGGACTACGACCCGCTCCCGATGGTATTGAAATTAACCCGTCGATTTCTTCCGATTGGAAAAACTGGAACATGGTAAAAAAATTCCGTGGAAAAACCCTTAGTATTACCATTAGCAACCCGGAGGGTAAGCAAAGCGGAGTAAAGTCAATCACCGTAAACGGTCAAAAAATCGACGGAATATTTATCCCCGTATCAATGCTCTCTCAAAATAACGATATCTTAGTTGAAATGTAGGCATAGTCTTTTAGACTGCGTCTAAAAGCCTTTAGGAAAGGATTGGTAATATAAATGAAATTTGGATTTTTCGATGATATAAAACGCGAATACGTTATAGAGACTCCTTATACACCTCTTCCGTGGATAAATTATTTGGGTTCTCAAGAGTTCTTTGGTCTAATTTCAAACACAGGTGGAGGGTACTGCTTTTACAGAGATGCAAAACTGCGCCGTCTGACCCGTTACAGATATAACTGTGTGCCGCGTGATATAGGCGGTAGAATGTTTTATATAAATGACAGCGGAGTTGTGTGGAGTCCGACATATCTTCCTGCAAAAACCAAGCTTGATTCATACCGTTGCCGCCACGGAATGGGATATACCGTTTTTGAAACACAGCTTAATAAACTTTCGGCAGAGCTTACATGCTTTGTGCCTATCAATGCAAACCTTGAGATACATCGATTGAAACTAACAAACAATTCCGATGGCGATAAAAAAATAAGTACGACTTCAGCTATTGAGTTTTGTCTTTGGAACGCTGTAGACGATGGAACGAATTTTCAACGAAATTACAGTATAGGTGAAGTTGAAGTGGAAGACGGAGTTATTTACCACAAAACAGAGTATCGTGAACGTCGTGACCACTACGCATTTTATTATGTAGATCAAAAGACTGCAGGCTTTGATACTGATTTGGACAGTTTCCTCGGTAAGTTCAACAGCTATGAAAAACCAAGTGTTGTTACGGAAAACAAAAGCGGGAACACTGTTGCTCACGGATGGTCACCAATGGGAAGCCACAGACTGGAAGCCACACTAAAACCCGGTGATACAGTAGAGTATATCTTCCTGCTTGGATACATTGAGTTGCCAAATGAAGAAAAATGGGACGGACCTGCCGCAAACGGTATTATCAATAAGAAACCTGCAAAAGAGGTAATAGCCCGTTACGGAAACAGTAAGGCTGTTGCAGATGAGCTTGATAAGCTATCCGTATATTGGAATGAACTGCTTGGAAAGTATCAGGTTGAATCCGGAGATGAAAAACTTGACAGAATGGTCAACATTTGGAATCAATACCAATGCATGACCACTTTTAACATGAGCCGCAGTGCAAGCTATTACGAGAGTGGTACAGGCAGGGGAATGGGCTTTCGTGATTCCTGTCAGGACTTGCTTGGTTTCGTACATATGGTACCGGAGCGTGCCCGTGAGCGTATTCTTGACATAGCTGCAATTCAATTTGAAGACGGTGGAGCATACCACCAGTACCAACCGCTTACAAAGCGCGGAAACGCCGAAATCGGTATGGGCTTTAACGATGACCCGTTGTGGCTTATAGCTTGTGTATATGCATACATATCCGAAACAGGTGACTGGTCGATACTGGATGAACCTGTGCAATTTGATAATAAAGAAGGTTCGGAAAAGCCGCTATTTGATCATATACGGGCAAGCTTTAACTACACACTTAATAATCTCGGGCCTCACATGCTGCCGCTTATAGGCAGAGCCGACTGGAATGACTGCCTTAATCTCAACTGTTTTTCCAGCGAGCCGGGCGAAAGTTTTCAAACTTGTGCTAACATCGAGAGCGACGCTGAGAGTGTGTTTATAGCCGGAATGTTTGTTTTATACGGCAAGCAATTTGCCGAGCTTTGTGAGAAAACTGGTAGGTCAGATGAAGCAAAGAAAGCTATGGAATCAGTAAAAACCATGTCAGAAGTTGTCTTAAAACACGGTTGGGATGGTGAGTGGTTTGTGCGTGCCTACGACTCTAACGGTGACAGAGTCGGAAGCAAAGACTGTGATGACGGAAAAATCTATATTGAACCACAGGGCATGTGCGTAATGGCAGGCATTGGTGTGCAGTCCGGTGAGGCAAAAAGAGCACTGGAGTCCACAAAAGAACATCTGACATTTAAATACGGTACTTGTCTGCTTTATCCGACATACAAGGAATATCACTTAAAGCTCGGCGAGGTCAGCAGTTATCCACCGGGATACAAAGAAAACGGTGCTGTATTCTGCCATAATAATCCATGGGTTAGTATAGCAGAAACGGTTCTCGGTAATGCCGATGAAGCATTTGAAGTATACAGACGGATTTGTCCGGCATATTTAGAGGATATCAGTGACATCCACCGTACAGAGCCATATGTCTACAGTCAAATGGTAGCCGGTCAGGAAGCTCCGACTCCCGGCGAAGCAAAAAACAGTTGGCTTACGGGAACTGCTGCATGGACATATGTAAATATCAGCCAGTTTCTGCTCGGTATAAGACCCCTGCCGGATGGTCTTAGTGTAACACCGTGCTTACCCGGGCAGTTTAAGAATGTCAAAATAAAACGCATTTACAGAGGTGCAACATATAACATATCAATATCGCGTGGTGACGAAAAAGGTCTTTGGGTTGACGGCAAAAAGATAGAAGGATTTATTATCCCTCCTGCACCCGCTGACACATCAGTTGCCGTAGAATGTAAAATATAAGAAATAGGAGTATCTTCAATGAAATATCTTATCGGTATAGACGTCGGAACATCGGGAACAAAAACTGTTTTATTTGATGAAAACGGTACAGCAAAAAACTCGGCAACAGTTGAATACCCGCTTTATCAACCACAAAACGGCTGGGCAGAGCAGGAGCCGTCAGACTGGTGGAATGCCTGCATCCAATCTCTGAAAACGGTTATTACCGAGTCCGGAATAAACACAAGTGATATAGCGGGAATTGGTTTTTCCGGTCAAATGCACGGACTTGTTATGGTTGACGAAAACGGGGAGGTCCTTCGCAAGAGTATTATCTGGTGTGACGGGCGGACAGTGGATGAATGTGATTATATTACAAAAACTATCGGAGAGTTCAGACTGATTGAAATCACGGCAAATCCTGCACTGACAAGCTTTACGGCAGGAAATATATTATGGGTAAAAAATAATGAACCGGACATTTATAAGCGTTGCCGTCATATATTGTTACCAAAAGACTATATCAGATATAAACTTACCGGCAAATACGGAGCAGAAGCAAGTGATGCTTCGGGTATGAACATGCTCGATATCAAGACACGTAACTGGTCAAAGGAAGTAGTATCCGAGCTTGGTATCGATTTGGCATTATTACCCGAGGTTAAAGAATCTTGTGACGTGGCAGGGCACATAACTGCCGAAGCTTCTGCGCTAACAGGTCTCAAGGAGGGTACACCCGTTGTTTACGGTGGTGGAGACAACATGGCAGCAGCAATCGGTACAGGTGTTGTTGATAGTGGAAAAGCATTTATCACTATAGGCACATCGGGTGTTTTATTTGCACATGCAAGCTCTGTTGCCGTTGACCTAAAAGGCAGGGTCAATACATTTTGTGCCTCGACGCCGGGTGCATGGGCAGTCTTCGGATGCTCACTGTCGGCAGGCATGTCTCTTCAATGGCTACGCAATAACTTCTTCCTTGCGGAAATGAAGGTAGCCGAAGGACTCGGAGAAGACCCTTATAATCTAATGACAAGGCAAGCCGAGCGTGTACCAATCGGTGCTAACAGACTTATATTCCTTCCTTATCTAATGGGTGAGCGCAGTCCGATTCTTGACCCGAATGCACGAGGAGTGTTTTTCGGTCTTTCTGCAATACATAACAAATATGATATGCTCCGTGCGGTCATGGAAGGTGTTATTTATGCTCTCAGACAGTCGCTCGATGTATTGCGCGACATGGGAATCGTCTTTAATCAAATTTATGCAACAGGCGGTGGTGGAACAAGCTCTCTCTGGCGTCAGATGATAGCAGACATATTTGAGCTGCCCGTCACGACAATCCAAAACAGGGAAGGCCCCGCACTCGGTGCTGCTATAATGGCAGGAGTCGGCGCAGGTATTTATCCAAGTGTTTCCGAGGCTTGTGAGAAACTGATAAAAGTCAATCCTGCGCAAAACCCGATTCCGGAGAACTCTAAAAAGTACGCAGACTTTTATAAGCTGTTCACAGACATTTACCCGGGAATGAAAGAAGGCTTCCAAACACTGTCTAGACTGTAACAAGCAGTCGCAGGGAGTTATATAAAGGAGCTGTATAAGTATTGCCTCGATAGCGTACCCATGGATGGGGGAGCGGCGGCAACAAGTGCCCGGATGAAACTTCTTGCCGGGAGAGGCATACTTATGCTGCGACTGTCATAATAATATACATTATATAGTATTTGCACAGAAATATAACCACATTATTTTGTATTTCTGTGCATTTTTCTATTGAATTAAATTAGTAAAACAGATATAATATAGAAAATTCATATACGCAATTGAATTTTCTAAAGGCAGGTGTTTATACTGTACCTCAAGTCGCTCGAAATACAAGGATTCAAATCCTTCCCAACCCAAACAAGACTAACCTTCGACAAACCTATTACAGGTATTGTCGGACCAAATGGCAGCGGCAAGTCTAATATCGCCGATGCTATTCTTTGGGTTATGGGTGAGCAGTCTACCAAGACTCTTCGTGGCGGTAAAATGGAGGATGTCATCTTTGGAGGTACTCAAAGAAGGCCGCAACAGAACTTTGCCGAGGTCTCTTTAATACTCGATAACACGGATGGTCACTTAAATCTTGATACATCCGAGGTTATGCTTACAAGACGTTACTACCGAAGTGGTGAAAGCGAATACTACATCAATCAATCTCTTGTTAAACTAAGAGAAATGACAGAACTTCTTATGGATACCGGTCTCGGTCGGGAAGGTTACTCTGTTATAGGGCAGGGTAAAATTTCCGAAATTCTATCCACAAAAAGTAGAGACAGACGTGATATATTTGAAGAAGCTGCAGGTATTACCCGTTACAGACACAGAAAAGATGAGTCAGAACGAAAGCTTCAACAAGCAGAGGAAAACCTCCTTAGAATCGGCGATCGTATCTCAGAGCTTGAATTACAATACGAGCCTTTACGCGAGCAAGCTGAGGTTGCAAAAAAATACAATCTTTTAAGCGGTGAAATGCGTGGCATAGAAATTTCACTTTGGCTAAAAGAATTGGAAACTATTGCAGCAAGAACAGAAAAAGCGGAAAGTGACCTTCGTGAAGCAAAACGTAGTTATGACGCTACAGAAGTTGAACATAATGATGTTTATAAACAATATGAAGTGCTCTCCGAAATGACAAAAGACAGCGAAACGGAAGCTCAAAGCGTTCGAGAAATAATATCCGACTTTGAAGGTAAAAGCAGTGATACACAAAGCACTATATTAGTCCTTAAGTCAAGGCTCGAAGGAAACACCGGTCAGATTGAAAACATAAATAACGAACTAAAAAACAGTGATGAGCAACATGACGGTGTCGGTACACAAATTAGTCAGCGCGAAAAAAGACTTACTGAGATATCAACCGGCATTGATGAAAAAAACAAGAAAATTGAAAAACTTTCCGGTGAGCTTAAAGAAATTTCAGGAACAACAGGTGAGTCTGCTAAGCTCCACAGTGAGCTCATAAAAAAGGAACAGAACCTGCAAGCAACACACAGTGATAAAAAGTCGGAATTCTCCGCTCTTGCATCAAAAGCACAAGAGCTTTTTGACATGGATGAATCGATTAAAAAGAAACTCGCAGCATCAAAAGAAGATCTTAAAGAACGTGAAGCAGAACATAAAAAGCTAAATAAAGAGCTCGATAAAGCACAAGAGGAATCATCTTCGCTCGAAAACGTGATTAATGGGCTTAAAATAAAAGCAGACAATCGTATAAAAAAAGCTGATGAGTCAGCACAAAACCTTGAGAATTTATCCTTTGAACTCAAAACGCTTGAGTCAAGAAAATTATTGCTCTCAGAAATGGAAAAAGATTATCAGGGGTACTCAAAATCAGTTAAAATGATAATGCAAGAGCATTCAAGAGGTGCTTTAAAGAACATACACGGCACAGTCGGTAGCCTAATAAAAACAGATGACAGTTATACTATTGCTATTGAAACTGCATTTGGCGCTTCTATTTCAAATATAATTGTAGACACGGAAGACGATGGAAAAAATGCAATTAACCTGTTGAAACGACGTGACGGGGGAAGAGCAACTTTTCTTCCGTTATCAACAATAAAAGGAACATCATTAAGTGAGTCCGAATTCAAAAATGAAAACGGATTTGTAGGAGTTGCCATAGACCTTGTTAAGTATGATTCAAAGTACAGCAATATTTATTCAAGCCTTCTCGGACGTGTTGTTATATCGGAAGACTTAACTACAGCGATAGCTACGGCAAAAAAACATGGACATAAGTATAAAATTGTTACACTTGATGGACAGGTCATAAACGCCGGAGGCTCAATGACAGGCGGTTCTACAGTCAGTAATGTCGGTGTACTCTCGAGAGCAAACGAGCTTACACAGCTCGATGGACGAATCAAAAAACTTGGTGACGAGTTAATTGTTACCGAAAAAAAGCATGCAGAATGCATACGGGAAAAAACAGCAGCCGAATATGAATTAAATACTGCACTTACCGAGCTTCGCAGCGCTCAAGAAGATGTTATGAAGATGGAGCTTGAGAAAACTCATCGTGAGCAAAATCTGCAAGTTTTGACAATTGCCAGAAAAGCATTTGCTGATGAAATATCTGCAATAGAAAAACGAATCGCCGATAACGGAACCGAAAGTGAAACCTTAAAGACTCATTTGACAAAACTTGAATCCGAAATGGAAACACTTAAGGAGAAGATTGAAGAATCTATTCGCGGCCACGAGCATCTCTCTGCAGAGCGTGAGCGTGTCAACTCTGAACTTGCAGAGATTCGCTCCGAAATTGCAGGTCTTGAATCAGAAAAAGCTGCTCTTATAAAAACTGTTACCGAGCTGACAGATTTGCGTAACGAAATGACCGGCAGCCGAGAAAGACAACTCGAAACAATTGCAGAACTAAGTGAAAAGAACAAGACTATATGTTCCGAAATAGCAAAAATGGAGCGCGAGGCTCTAAAAATTGATTCAGATATAAAAGCAAATAAAGAACGTTTAACAAAAATAAACGAAAGAAAACTGGAAATTGAAGCAAAGCGTACTAACCTGGATAAGTCAAACCAGGAGAAACAAGATGAATTAATCAACAAAGAACGTAAGGTTTCAAGTCTGGAACTAAAAAAGCAAAGCATAGAGAGCGAAGAGACATTAATAATAGACAAGCTTTGGATGACATATGAACTCTCGCCACGAGCTGCAATCAGTCATGGTACACCAATAGAGAGCACTACATCTGCAAAAAAACGTCTTAACTCTATAAAACGTGAGCTTGATGAACTCGGAACCCCATATCTTGGAGCAATAAAAGAATTTGAACGTGTCAGTGAGCGATATGAGTTCTACACAACTCAACGTGACGATGTAGATAAAGCTAAAACCGATTTGCTTGGAATAATTGAAGAAATCACATCCCGTATGCGGGAGATATTTGTGCGTGAGTTTGGAATAATTGCCGAGAGCTTCGAAAGAACCTTCAAGGAATTATTCGGGGGAGGAAAAGCAACACTTACCTTAGAAGACCCGGAAGATGTTTTAAACTGTGGTATAGAAATTGAAGCTCAACCACCCGGTAAGGCTCTTAAGACACTTGACCCACTCTCGGGTGGCGAGAAAGCACTGGTCGCCATAGCTATTTACTTTGCAATACTCTCTGTCAGACCTCCGCCATTTGTTGTTATGGACGAAATCGACACATCACTTGATGATGCGAATGTTTTACGTTTTGCCGATTATATGCGTTTTATGTCCAACAAATCACAAATGATAGCAATATCACATAAACGCGGGACTATGGAAGAAGCCGACGTTCTCTACGGTATCACAATGCAGGAAATGGGTGTATCCAACATTCTTTGTGTCGATCTTGACGAAGCAGAGAGACACATAAACAGCAAGGTTAAATCCTAATGGAATTTTTTAACAGATTAAAGCAAGGTTTATCTAAAACATCCAGACAGATAGGTGCTGTGCTTTCTTCATTTACAGGTGCAAACGATGCATTTTTCGATACTTTGGAAGAAACACTTATTATTTCGGATATAGGCGCAGGTAATGCATTTGCTATAGTAGAAGATTTACGTCAGATAGTAATCAAAGAAGGCCTTAGAGAACCC
>Ga0123356_10001741_pt1 | contig 23687 bp, 16 predicted proteins | sample TergutEmb28metaG_2_FD_92546 | JGI IMG/M metagenome (GOLD analysis project Ga0123356, IMG submission 92546) | Embiratermes neotenicus P3 segment gut microbial communities from Petit-Saut dam, French Guiana - Emb289 P3 | ecosystem: Host-associated > Arthropoda: Insects > Digestive system > Gut ...
ATGTAACGGATGCGGGGTGTGTATAAAGGTATGCCCTGAGTCAACCGTTATGAAAAGAGGCGAAGATAAAAAAGTTACTATAAATAATATGTTTTGTAAAATGTGTCTTTTGTGCGCGTCGGTTTGCGCTAAAAAAGCTATTGAGGATAATTGAGAACTTAGAACTTAGAGCTTAGAACTGAGAACTTGGATTTTAGAAAATTCAAAAAAATTCTCTCTTGCAGAGGGGTGGCGCTGATGCGCCGGGATGGTTTACAATGAACGAACAGAAAACAGTCAGCGCTAAACATCTTCTATATGAAGCGAAGCGTGAAAAAGCGTTTATAACCGGCAGTGAGGCGATTGCGGAAGCCGTCAAACGGGCTAATATTGATATGGCTATCGCCTACCCTATTACTCCGCAGAGCGAGAGCATGCACCTTGTGGGGGATCTTTACGGTCAGGGGTATATTAAAGATTACTACCGCGCAGAAAATGAGTTTGCGGTTATGGCCGCTGTACATGGAGCGTCTCTTGGCGGCGGACGGGTGTTTACTGCTACAAGCGGCCCCGGAACTCTGAGAGCGATGGAAGAATTCCCCGCGTGGGCAAGCGCGCGCCAGCCGATTGTGTGCGCTTTCATGTGCCGCGGCGTTGCGCTTCCGACATCCATTCAGCCTGAAAATATCGAGATGGCTTTTCTGCTTGACTCAGGTATGATAATGTTTCACGCGGAAAACGCTCAGGACTACTTTGACATGGTATTGGCAGGTTACGCCATAGCGGAACAGCCGGAAGTGCATTTGCCTGTAGGCGTATTCGCGGACGGTTTTTTTGTAACGCACACAAGAGAAGTTGTAATGCTGCCGCCCGGCAATCTTAAACTTGAACAGTACGATTGTAAATACGCTCCAGTGCCCGCCTTTGACATGGAGAACCCGCCTGCACGCGTGACAAGAGACCCGCTTATCAATAAGAGCAACTTCGTCTCTTACGCGGCGAACGCAAGCTGGCATCAGGAGATTTTGGCGGCAGCGGAGCGCAGCCGTAAATATATAGACCGCTATCTTGGCGGATTGATTGAAGTTGAAAACGGCGACGCGGATATTCTTATTATCTCATCAGGCACCGCTGTTTCTCAGTGCAGGGAAGCTATAAAGGCTATGAAACAAGAGGGAATAAACGTTGGTCTTATCAAGGTGAAAGCAGTAAGACCTTTTCCTGAAAAAGAGATTATAGAAGCTACAGCCAAAGCGTCTGCAATATTGATACCGGAATTTAATGCGGGCGGATGGCTTTGCAGAGAAGTTAAAGCTATCCTCAACAATAATAGCCGCGTTATTGGCGCTCCAAGAGTCTTTGGTGGAATGCCGATGCCTAAAGAAATAATTATCGATGAAGTAAAAAAGGTGATTAAAAATGTCTAAAAAATTATTTACGCCGACTAAAGAGTTTGAGGAATTCCTTTCGCCAGATTATAAGGATTTGGTTAGCAACGGGCCTTATAACGGAGCGAAAACTGTTGATGATTTGGGGTATTTTAAAGAGATCACAGGCCCGCACCCCCACTGCGCCGGATGCGGCGTCTCTCTGGGAATTCGTCTTGCGTTAGCATCGCTCCCCTCGCCTGAGGATACCATTGCCATAGGTACGCCGGGCTGTTCATACTTTGCTCTTTCGCAATCGGCGTTTAACTACTCATGTTCAGCTTTCGGCGATCAGAACGCAGTAGCTTCGGGATTGAAAAGGATGCTTAAGGTTCGTTATCCCAATACCAATAAAGACGTTGTGGTGATGGTAGGAGACGGCGGCGTGGTTGACATTGGGCTTGACCATACGCTTCACTCATGGTTTCGTCAGGAAAAAATCACTACGGTGATGCTTGACAATGAGGTTTACGGCAACACAGGCGGACAGGAGAGCGGTTCGACTCCTAAGGGCAGGATTCTCAATATGGCGCCTACGGGTAAGAAGTTTGAAAAAATCCCCATATTTGAAGTAGCTAAGGCTTCAGGGTGCTGCTATGCGGTAAAGGTAACGGTTGCAAGTCCAAAAAAGCTTGGTACTGCAATGAGGCGCGCGGTTCTTATAGCGCGGGAGATTGGCCCGACTTTTCTGCAGGTGTATACCCCCTGCCCCACTAACCTGAAATTCCCGCCAAGTGAAACTATCGCAAACGCGAAAGAGGCGGAAAAAGGGATTTACGCTTACGAGGAATACATGACAGAGGAAGCATCCGCTTATTTGAGCCGTATGGGAGAGATGAAATAATGAAAAACAGTGATATACGTATGGCAGGCGTAGGCGGCCAGGGTGTTGTTACAGCAGCGCATATTCTTGGAACAGCGATAGTAAACAGCGGCAAATACGCGGTAGTAAACCCATTCTTCGGCGCGGAAAAACGGCTCGCTCCCACAGAAAGCTATGTGAGAACCTCAGACGACCCGATTTATGACAGAGGGGAAATTCTCTATCCCGATATCATCATGGTCTTTGCTCCAGAAGTAATTACCTTGGGAAAATCCCACACCATACCCTTTTATCTGGGCTTAAAAAAAGGCGGAATAGTTTTAATCAATTCAGAGCAGCCGATTCTTTCCGAAAAAGACAAGGCAGGACTTGATGCAATCGGCGCGGTCATAAAGTATGTACCCGCGTCAAAAATCGCAGTTGAACATACGGGAACATCATTAGCCACAAACATGACAATGCTCGGCGCGCTGTGCGGCGCGGCCGATAATCTTGTTGATTTGAATCTCGTTCTAACAGCAGTAGAAGAACGCTTCAGCGGCAAAGCCAAAGTAGTAGCCTCAGGAACCTCAGCGGCGCTTGACGAAGCTCAAAAGAAAAACTTCGAAAAAGACGCAAAAATGACTGAGAAAAACCGTATCGCTATTAATAAGGCGTTTGAGTTTACTAAAGGACAGAACTAATAATCATACGGGCTGGAGCGAGGGGGAGACTTCCCCCTTTTTATTTCTTTCATCTCTACATCTCCCGCGCCTTCTGCGCAATCCCTTCAAAATCTTTATGTAAAAAAAGCATACCGTGCATCTCTTCCAACGCAGCAGCTGTTTTAGATTTCCACCGTTTTTCTTTCAACCTTTGAAGGGCGGCGCATGCCAAAGCCTCATCGCAAGCCTCGCAGGCTGCGGTAATTATTTCCAATTGCGCCGCTAAAAATCCGCTGTCTTCGGACGCATCCGCATCCGCATCACGGGAAATCTCTTTCTCACCAAAACTCAGTTTTTTCAGCGCAGCCAACTCCTGCTCCTGCTGCTTATATTTTTGAGCTTCCTGCGGATAACGGTCACGGATGAATTTGTTGAGAGCCGCGTTTAACTGGCGGATGTCTATCGGCTTTGATAGAAATCCGTCAAAACCGTTACTCTTGAACAGATTTTCATTACCTGCCAGCGCGTTTGCAGTGAACGCCACTATCGCGCCCTTATATCCAAGTCCGCGGATTTTTTTCGTGGTCTCAATGCCGTCCATTTGCGGCATCATGTGATCCATGAATATGATATCGTAAACTGCGCCGCTATTGACTTTGTCAAGCGCCTCAAACCCGCTCGCCGCAGTCTCCGTTTGCAGCTTATACGATGAGAGCAGCCCCTCGGCCACGTACAGGTTCGTATCAACGTCATCCACAATCAACACCTTGCCGTAAGGCATCATGTCGCGAGCGACCGACCGGAGCTCTTTTCTCCTGTCACTTGTGTATGTAAAGCCGCAGAGGTCTTTTGCTACCTGCGCGCCGATTGGCTTGCATTCCACAGTTTTTTGCTTTACCTTAACAGTAAATACGCTGCCTTTGCCATACTCGCTCTGTACGTCTATGACGCCGTCCATCATTCCTACAAGTTTTTTTGTGATGTTAAGTCCAAGCCCCGTCCCCTCTGTGGTGCGGTTAGCCGTAGTGTTAAAGCGCAGGTATTCGGAAAAAAGCCGCTGGCTGTCTTCGGGCTTCATTCCCTGACCTGTATCTTCAACAATAAAGCATAAAACAGTATCGCCGCCATCCGCGGTGTGGCGGACAGAGAGCTTCACAAAACCCTTATCGGTATATTTGATAGCGTTTGAGAGGAGATTGTTTAGAATCTGCTTGAGCCGCAGTTCGTCACCGTAAAGCATTGAGGGCAGACTCCCGCCTGCGTCAAGTTTGAACTCAATCTGTTTTGACCCGATGCGCACAGCGTTAAGCTGTACGGCGTCATTTATCAGATTCGATACGTCATATTTAGCCGGGGTGATTTCCAGTTTGCCGGTTTCTATTTTCGACATGTCAAGTACATCGTTTATGATTCCAAGAAGAGTGTTGCCTGAGCTGTAAATTTTACGAAGCGCAATTTTATGTTCTTCCGGCAAGCCCTCTTTCTCAAGCTGAATCTGTGTTATACCGATAACCGCGTTCATGGGCGTGCGGATTTCATGAGACATTGTAGCCAGAAACATTGATTTAAAGCGGCTCTCTTTCTCTATTCGTTTTTTGGATACCGAAAGGCTTAAAAGAACCAAAATGCACATGAGAAGCACTATACCGCCTATAATCCCCATATACTGCTGCTGCTGGAACTTCATCCGGTAGTCATAAGTCCTGCGCGTCCAGCGCCCCTCTATTCCTCTTATATCTACGATTTCAAGCGTTTTGTCAATGATTGAGCACAGAAGGGCTTCACTGCGGTTAAATCCGAATGTCGATTCATAAGAGTAATCGAAAACGATATTAGCCTTATAGCCGGGGCGCCCGTGGTAATTAGTCCGAACGAGAAGCTTGTTTTGGCTTCCCATCAACATATCCACCTCACCGCGCGTAAGGGAGGCAAAGGCAAGGTCATAATTATCGTAAACAACAGTATTGCGGTGGTCTGGAAACCATTTTCTGAAGGCCTCCGTTTGGGCGTATCCGTCAACTAATCCGACTTTCATGTGCAGTATCTCGTTTAGCTGTATATCACGGTGCTCGGTTTTTGACAAGAGAGCGTGATAGTCTACCAGAATAGCGGTCTGCGGCCACACAAAGCGCCCTTCCCGCTCCGGTGTGCGGACAAGTTCCGTGACCATTGCCGCTTCGCCGTTTTCGAGCATCGCGAATATTTGCGCCCAATCGGCGCTGCGGTCATTCACAAGCTCAAAACGGATTCCGGTGAGCGCCCCGACTTCCCTTATCACGTCATGAGCGATACCCTGAAACTCCCTATCATGCGCATTGTAGAAACTAACAGGATAGTTATCGTGCTCACTAACGAATTTTACGACCGGACGGTTCTGCAGGTAAGCCCGCTCCTCAGCCGTGAGGCGCATTGAGAGCTTATGCTCCTTATAACTGCTGTTGCCGCGGTTATACAAACCGGTCAGGTAACTTACCGCACCGTCTTCCAGCGCCTTTTGCATAACGGTAATAACCGCTTCGTTCGCTTTATTCCTTGTTGTCAACGAGACAGGCCCGTATATGAGCGGTAAAAAATTCTCCACCACAACGTCGCCGTAAGCGTCAAAAGCCGCTTCTGCAGTCGCCTCATCTATAAAAGCGTCTATAACGCCATTTTTGAGCATGGTGTACGCTTCTTCATACTCATCGATAGAGAAAGCGTCGAACGCGTCGCCGCGCGCTGCGGTTACAGAACCTATTGTCGTAGTTTCCGACAGTAAACCGTAACGCACCCGGCGCGCCGAAGCTATCATGGGAAGGGGCGGACTGCCCGAAATTCTAAAATAGCTTGTCAAACGCTGGGCAATGGCGTCGGTCATAAAGTAGGTTTTTCTGCGCTCGTCGGTAGCCGTCATTTCGCCCGTAAAATCAATCTCACCGCTCTCAAGCCCTGCAAGCAGTTCATCCCACTCATAAAACCGTATTTCAAACGGTACGCCGAAGAGCTTTGTCATCCAGTCGCAAAGAAGCGCGGTAAATCCGCGTATTTCACCGCCCGCGCCGTGAAATGTTTCGGTACTCTGCATAATCCCGTAAACAAAAACGCGTCCCTCTTTTACAATCGCCTCAACCGCTTTTATCTCGTTTTCCGTTACGCCGGGAATATCGCGGAAAGTAACATACCCTGCTGCGCCGGCATCCTCAACGCCGCTATCGGAAGCGCATCCTGAAAAAATAGCGGCAATGAAAGCCAAAGCTATAATAAACTGCGCTGATTTACTCATGTATGATTTCCATCCGCATTTATTGATTCCGCGCTTCTGTAAACTGCTATTTTATATTATAATATAATACCGCTAAAAAAGCACGCGAAATGTATAACAGATGTAAACTGAAAAGATTTGGATTATTTATACAGCGCACAGGAGACATGCGCTGCTTATAGGTCACACGATTAAATATCCCGCGTTTCAGACCGCGGCTTTATCTTTCTTCATTTCACTGCCGCTGAGCTCCATCTTATCAAGCTCAACAGCGATAGTCTCAATATCTGGATTTTGCGGATATGTTTTCTGCAGGTCTTTTACTCTGCTTTTGATTTCAAACAGTGTGCTGCGGAGCTTGGCTGTAACCTCGTTACATTTCGCAGAGAGCTCGCTCATCTCTTCATGTTCTCTGAATTTTAAAACAGCGTTCATGTTCCCTTTTAAAATCATAGACGCCCAGTTCTCAATTTTATAAACAGGCACCGCATATTTTCTCGAAGCGTAAAGCCCGATACCAAAAGCGACAACCAACCCGACCAGCGTGCTTATAACAAGAGACGGCAAGATAAGATTTATGATATTCTCCCGCATAAGCTCATTGTTTACCTGATTCCACTGGTAAACAACCACCGTCTTGTACTTCATGTAATAAACAAGAAAAAGCGCGCCTGAAGAGACTATAGACGAGAAGAGCGCAACAATCATCACCTTCATAATAAGCCTTATCTGAAGAGCTCTCTTTATGAAGAAATTGCCAAACGGTTTACGTACAAATTTTTCACCCATGTAACTGTCCTTTACATAAAACACACATTTTTCATCAGGTTTTAATGTATCAACCTAAATACACCACCCCATTATATACAGAAATACATTAATCCCACAAAAAAATCAAGTTTTTTAACTGTGAATGTAGGTACGCATGATTTCTTTTTACACGCAAATGTTTTTCCCCTCATTTTTTAATTCCCGCCAGCGCCTCTTTTTTACCGCCGAATCCTGACCGTTTTTCAAGCGCAAAACCTGCGTCTGTCAAGTCTCGTTTTACATGACCCGCTACTGTATAGGTAGTAACGGTACCATCAATAGCGGTTTTATTCCCTATCGCCTTAAGAAGCTCGCTTCGCCATATATCAGGATTTTTCTTTGGGCCATGTCCGTCAAGAAACCACGCGTCACAGGGAGCATCAAGGGATAATACCATTTGAAGAGCCTCGCCGATAAAAAGGCGTACGTTTATTGTACCTGCGCCGACAGCAATATTAAAAGTATGCCAGCCGGACGCTGATATGTCAATACCGGAATAAGCCTGTATCATTTTTTGAATGTGAGACTTTGCCCTGTCTTCAAAAGATTTAAGAATACTCTCCATCCTCTCAGCGCTTAATGGATAGAGTTCTACGGTATTGTATTGAACCTTAAAATTCAAATCGGCGCATGACTCAAGCTCATCCATAAGAGCTATAAATACCCGGCCAGGCCCAAACCCGGTCTCCCCAATTCTGAAAATTTCACCATTCTTTGCAAAAGCCTTCACCCGTTCTGTGATACGGCTTCCGGTAAGATGTATATGTTTAGCCTCCTGAAAAGCGTCTACTACGTCAAAATAACGGTCATTATAATGCTCATTAAGCAGATGCGGCGGTATATTCATTATGTATGCCCCCGGCAATGTATTTAATTGCAGAAATAATAATGCAGAAATTATTTAGAATTTTCATGCTTTTATTCCTGCATTCTGCATTCTGCATTATTATTTAACGCCAAATATTCCGCCGGCCCCGATTTGTAAAGGTTATTCCCCAGCGTATCAACAGCTACAATAAGCCGCATTGATTCCACTTCAAATTTGTAAACCGCTTCCGGACCTAAATCTTCATAGCAAATTATCTGTGAAGATTTTATACAGGAAGAAATAAGCGCCCCGGCTCCGCCTGCTGCGGCAAAATATATACAGCCGCACTCTTTTATTGCGTCTATCACCTCAATACTCCTGTCCCCTTTGCCAATCATCGCGGCAAGTCCGGTATTGCGTAAAAGGGCAGGAGTATAGATATCCATACGGGAACTGGTTGTAGGGCCTGCGCTGCCTATGCAGCGGTTTGGCGTTGATGGAGTTGGGCCGCAGTAGTATATTATTTCATTATCTAATGATAACGGCAGCGGTTCTCCTTTACCTATACGCTCCAAAAACCGTTTGTGCGCGGCGTCTCTTGCTGTATAGATTGTTCCTGTTAGCATAACGTAATCACCAGCGCGCAGTGTTGATAACACTTCTTTATTGAGAGGCGCGGTTATTTTTATTGTTTTATTCATATAACTAATTCCCACTAAAGACTAAGCGTTGACTTCCGCGCAGCATGACAATTAATACTCACAGCTACAGGTAAAGAAGCGATATGGCAGGGCAGGTACTCAACCGATACCCAAAGTGCGGTATACATCCCGCCAAGACCCTGCGGCCCTATGCCGCTTGCGTTTATCTCTTTTAGCAAATCAGCTTCAAGATTCGCATATCTATCGTCTGTATGATGTACGCCTATAGTCCGTAACAGGGCTTTTTTGGACAGGATACCCGCTCCATCCGCCGTCCCCCCTGCTCCTACGCCGACAATTACCGGCGGACAGGGATTGCCGCCCGCGCTTACGACGCTCTCCTTTACAAACTTTTTTATTCCCTGTAAACCATCAGACGGTTTTAACATCGCAAGACGGCTCATGTTTTCACATCCGCCCCCTTTGGGAAGCAGAATTATTTCAAGCTTATCACCGTCAACAATATCAACGTGAACAGCAGCCGGAGTGTTATCACCGGTATTGCGCCTGTCAAAAATTGGGTCATTAACAATAGAACCGCGCAGATTACCTTTTGTATATCCAACGCTGGTACCTTCATTGATAGCGTCATAGAGCGTACCGCCGTCAATTCTAACATCCGCGCCGATTTTTACAAAATACACCGCTAAGCCGGTATCTTGACAAATCGGCATTCTCTCTTTTTGTGCGATGGATGCGTTTTCAAGGATTTGGTCAATAATTATCTGCGCGCGCTTAAACGGCTCAATTTTACGCGCTTCTTTCATAGTCTTCCAAATATCTTCCGGTAGATCGCAGGCCGCGCGTATACACATATCGCTTACGGATTCGACGATTTTTGAATATTGGATGATTTTCATAATATGGATTAATTTTCCCTTATCAACCAAGGGTTAAAACCCTTGGCTACAGAGCTTGCACCCCTAAAGGGGTGCAGAAAATGCAAGATTAATTGATTATCCTAACGCAAAGCGATTTCTTCTGCCATTTTTTCCAAACGCTTTCTGTAATCATCAAAACAAAACGGCCCGATCTGCGCGACACCTGTATCTATTGCCGCTTTTGCTACTGCTATGCTCTCTTCAACAAGAACCCTTGGGTCGAGCGGCTTTGGTATTATGTATTCAGGCCCAAAGGAGAGAGAATTTATACCGTAAGCGTCAAGCACAATCTGCGGGACATCCGATGCCCGCGCGAGGTCGGCAAGAGCGTGCGTTGCCGCTACCTTCATCTCTTCGTTTATTGTTGACGCTCTTACGTCAAGCGCTCCTCTAAAGATAAACGGAAATCCCAAAACATTGTTTACCTGATTGGGAAAATCGCTTCTGCCTGTTGCCATGATAAGATCGCTTCTCACAGCGCGCGCGGTATTGTAACTGATTTCAGGATCAGGATTCGCCATAGCAAATATTATCGGACGGTTTGCCATTGCTTCAACCATTGCCGGAGATACAAGCCCAGCTGCGCTGAGACCCGCAAAAAGATCAGCCCCTTCCATAGCCTGTGTCAACGTGCGTTTTGGAGTATCAACAGCAAACGGCTCTTTATACTTATTCATCCCCTCTGTACGGCCTTTGTAAACAATGCCTTTGGAATCAACAAGCATAATATTTTCCATCTTCACGCCAAGACGTACATAAAGATACGCGCAGGAAATCGCCGCGGCTCCCGCTCCGCTGAATACAACTTTCATCTCATGAAGAGCTTTATCCTGCAAACGCGCCGCATTAATAAGAGCCGCGCCTGAGATTATCGCCGTTCCATGCTGGTCATCATGAAACACCGGAATTTTCATAAGCTTTTTGAGCTCTTCCTCAATGTAAAAACACTCCGGCGCCTTTATATCCTCAAGATTTATCCCGCCGAACGTCGGCTCCATTGATTTAACAATACGGATAAGTTCATCGGGATTTGAAACATCAAGCTCTATATCAAAAACATCAATATCAGCAAACCGTTTAAAAAGAATCCCCTTGCCTTCCATGACAGGTTTTCCGGCTAAGGGGCCGATGTTGCCCAATCCCAAAACCGCTGTGCCGTCGGTGATTACCGCTACAAGATTTCCCTTTGAAGTGTATCTATACGCAGAAGCCGGGTCTTTTTGAATTTGACGGCACGGCTCCGCCACTCCGGGAGTGTATGCGAGGGATAAATCTTTTTGCGTTTTACAGGGTTTTGTAGAGATAACCTCTATTTTACCGGGTCTGTTTTTTTCGTGATAATCTAAAGCGTCCTGGTTTGTGAGCATTTTTATTACCTGCTTTCATTGTGACCGGATTTGCCCGGGAAACTCCTGTCTCCAAGCCAAATCTTCCTGCTTTATATACAATATGTAAGGGCTGATAATTATCAGCCCCAACCATCCATATAATATAAATTAACGCTTGCGTATCAGGCTAAATTTCCCTGCCTATTAATCGCCGAAAATCACTCCAAGGCCTGCCGGCATCATTGGAGACGCCACGGGAATTCTCTCTTCAAACGCGTTTGTTGCAGGATTAATAACAACGACTCCCGGACTTGTGAAACTCATGTCGCCAACGTAAACTTTGAATCCATCGTAAACAATACCGCCCATACCGTCCCCTATATACCCTAAACTTTCCCCTGTGGTCTTAGCCGTTGGATTTATTGGAAATACTTCAAAATCACTAAACCCGCCCGCGGATACATACGCCTTGGTAAGAGAGACAAACGCAACGCGCGAAGCTCCGTCAATATCTGCAATAACTCCAATATTTTGGTTTGCCGTAAGATCAATCATCTCTACACCGCCGCCGACATAAGCAAAAGTTTCAGAATCCATCTCCCCTGCAGAAGCGACAAGAAGTCTGTTGTGAAAAATATCCATAGATTGCGGATTTTTTCTCTCTAATGTTATAACTTTCTCAACCTCGTCCGTGCGCGAATCAATTATAACGATTTGGCCGTAATCCTGAACACCATAAAAATCAGTTGTAAACCTTTGACACGCAACATAAACATAAGGCCCATAGACCGCCAAAGCGCCCGCATAAGGGTGCGGCGCTTCACCTGCACTGTAATCTGAAAGGTCTATGGCGGATATTCTTTTACCTGTATTAGGATTAAATACTATTAAATCTTTACTGTTAAGACAGCTTATATAAGCTTTAGTCTGTGAAACTACAGCTATATCCTGAATGTTAATAGACGCTCCCAAACCCAAAGGCTCGCTGTAATCAACCGCCATCTCTTTTGAATCATATTTTATAATGTTATCCTTACCGTACCGTTCTAATATGTAAATGTCTTTTCCATACGTTCTTACCGCAAGGTCTGTGTGCAGCGGCCCGGTTATCAGATTATTGGCGCTGACAGTATAATCCGCAGAGCCGACATCAATAATCTGAAAATTCATAGGCGATGTAAAGTCATTGACCGTAGTGATTACAGCAATTTTACGGCTGCTTTCAGATTTTGGTGGTGGATTTACGCTATTGCCGTTGTCAACACATGACAAAAACGCAAACAGTACCATTACAATACATGAAAAAAAACTGCGCATACCAGTAACCCCTTTCTAAAAAGTTAATGCCGCAGAAAAAACATGAGTTCTTCTCGGTTTTGGATTATCAAGAAAATCAAAATTCGCACTGTTGAGATAATTCTCAACTCTATAACGAAGAGTTAAAAATGCTGCCGCCCTGTAAGACGTCCACGCGCTCAGCTCACTTTGCGCTTCATGACGGTGGTTGTTTTCTATACTTATGTAACAATCACTCTCATATTTTATTCCATGACCTATCATTAGTTTTTTGATATGAAATTCGGTCTTGAAATAAGCTGAATACTCCGGTATAAACGGTTCAATTAAACCAACCCAGCGCGGGTCTTCCGCGTTTTTGATGACACTCTTCAGATAAGACGTACTCAATTCCAAAGAAACAAATGAGAACGGCCTTGAACTCAAATCAACTTCAGCCCCATGAAATTTAGTGCCCGCAAAATTCATCACCTTAACAAAATTGCCCCTTGGAATAGATTTGATTTTGTCTTCAACCTGACCGCCAAAAACAGAGAGAGCCGCGCTGTGGCCGCCCAAGTCAACAGATATGCCTGCATCCGCCTCACGCCGCGTCTCCTCTTTTAAATCGGGATTAGATATAAATGAACTGCTCCAGCCGAATCTCTCAAAAAACGCAGGACTGCGTTTTGAAATCGAACCGCTTAATTTTAGTTTGACTCTGGAACTAAGCTCAACGCAAAATACAGTCTCCAAACTCGGGTAAGAGAGTTCATACTTTTTTCCGTCAGACGCAAAATAACCAAACCCGGCGTGAGATGTATCAACTTCATATTTGTAAACAAAGCGAAAAGCAGACTCCGCCCTGTTTGCTTTAACCGACGTCTCAACCCCTGCCCTGTATGAACATCTGCTCATTTCAGGTTTTTCACTTTTTGAGTTATCTTCCTGAACATAATGCTCTGTTCGCATACCTGTAAGAGCTGTAACCGAAAACTCATCAGTAAACAAATACGCTGCGTCAATCAAAAAATCTGTTGAACTGCCGTCCGCCCGAATCTCTCTTCCCGCAGAGCCGAGGTAAAACCGTCCGTCAGGGTCACTGAACTTAGTACCCCTGTAAGCAGCCCCGGCTTCTGCGCCCAATATTAACTTTGGAGTAATCTCCCCTTTGTAATCGGTATTAAATGTAAACGCTGAGGCGCCCATTGAACCGCTCTGGTCACGCTTATAAAAGTAAACAAACAGCCCCTGTTCGTAAGCGCCCGCGCTTATCTTCGGAGAGATTCTATGATTTTCTCCAAGCAGAAAAGTTACGTTATACGCGCCGTCAACACTGCGGTAGTAGTTGTTATTTTTATACATAAGCGTATCGTCAAATGTCGGGTCAGGGTCACGCCTGGTTGGAATGGTAGTGCCGTTATCGTGTATAAAGGGATAATTATTGTCACTTTTAGAGACGTCAAAATTTATTTGCCGGTTTATTTTCTCATTTCCTGTACGTAAAATAGCGCCGCCGGAAAGATACCCGTAACTTCCCGCTTCAAGATTCACGTTTGTGATTCTGCGGTCTAAATCAGTAAAAAGATGAATGACGCCGCCCATCCCCTCACCCATCTGCTTAAGGCCGGACGCGCTCTTTGTTATGCGAATTTCCTGAATACGGTCAAGCGGAATTTTACTCAAATCAACGGCGCCGGAAGAGGAACTGTTAAGAAGCGCACCGTCAAGATAAACCCTTATTCCTAAAGCGGTACCGCCTCTGATAGAACTTTCTGCATACTGCCCGTATCCGCCTGTTGAACGGATGTTAATGCCGGAAACTGTTTCCAAGAGTGACGGCAGGCCGCTGAATTTGCCCTGAAACTCCTCAGCTTTTATGATGCGGGATGATGGAGAAAGAGGAATGGCCATGCGGTGGCGGACGATGAATTCCAGCTCTTCGCCTTCGTCAAGGTCTATAATAATAAATTCTTCTTCGTTGGTGAATTCAGTGTTGTTTTCTGGGATATAAAGGACGTCAGGGAGAATGGGAAGGATATCACTATCGTTAATAAATTCGTCATTGATGATAATGTCATTATCATCATCAATTGAAATAAGATTATCCGATGATACGGCAACTGCCGTCATGAAAAGAATTAATAATAAAACGCGCACGGAAAGCCTCTTTGGCCCATCCACGAGGGCCGCAGTTTAATGAGCTGTTCAGGCAGGTCTTCTGGCTTTCCCAAACAGTCAGCCTTCCCGTCAATATGACAGTGGCTTGTTTTTGACTGTTTACGATTCTGTAAAACAGAATCAGGATTTACAGCGGCGTGTCCGCTCCCGGTTTACACGGGATTCCCTTGAACCCAAACTATGAGTATATACTATATTACTTCACCTTACCGGCCCTTGTTACACCCAGCTTCTTGGCCGGCGGCGCAAACTTTTTACCATCATCCTGCACTCCGCTTACCTTCATAAGATAAGTGCCCGGGCCTACAGCTCTGCCGCGGTGGTTTTTGCCGTCCCATATAAAGCCGTGAGTGTTGCTGTCGCTTAGGCTTCCCTTTGAAGTGGTGTTAACTACCACGTTGCCTACAGCGTCGTAAATCATGATTCTCAGAGACGTTCCTTTTTTGAGCGGTCTTGGAGACTCCACCGCTATAAGTATTCCGCTTGTACCAGTGCCTGCGTTATAAGCTTTTAAGATAGGTTCATAATACTCAAGCACTTTCGGCGGCAATTCTCCCAAAGTGTTCTTGCCGGGAGCAAACGGATTCGGCCCTATGGAGACCAAAGCTTCACCTATAACTATAACGTGTATATCTTCATTAGGTTCCAAAGCAGTACCCTGTTCGTTGGCGCCGCTTGCTGTCACGTAAATTTCATTTCCAGCGCCTTTACCCCTGCTTATAATAGCGGAGCCATCGCCGTTAGTAGTAACTGATACACGTGAATCATTGCCGCCTTTAACTGAAAAAACAGCATTTGGAGAGAAACGGACAAAGTTTCCGAACTCGTCTCTCTCTACCGCCCAAACCTGTACCGAAGGCTGGTCATTATCAAGCGTAACCTCATTAAATTTACTGTTTTCAGTACTGATTCTCACATTGACAGTGTCACTTACAATATCAAGATGCTTGGCGGCAGCCGGTTCAAGCTTTATCAGCATTGAAGCAAATGTGGTAAACCCGTCAAGCGTAAGTTCTGCGGTAACCCTGTAAGGGCTGTTGGTAACTACAGTAGACCTGAATTCAGTGGTATTACCCACATTCGGCGTTATCGTTGCAGGTGCAGGCGGGTCCACCACACTCCATTTTATCTTTGACATTAAAACACTGTCTGTTTCGTAAGCTTGAATCCATGCGTCGTTAATCTCAAAGAGTTTAGCGAAAATATTCAGCGTTAACCCGGCAACTAAAGGAACCGTAACCGTATTATCCGGGTTAGATGGGGTAGATGCCGGAAACGGCGTCATCACCGGCGGGCCGGCAGGATTGCCAAGCGCTCCGTACAGCGCCATTTTTATCGGATCAATTTTTATTAATATGGTACGGGTTATAATCATCTCTCCGTGCTCAAACGTTGCCGTGACTTCGTAAACGTTATCTCCGGTTGTTACGGCAGTAGTTGTAAATGTTGTAAAAATTCCGGTTGTTTGCGACAACGCATTGCCCGGAGCGTTTGTTGACCAGGATATCTTTGACGCCATATCACCATCTTCATACTCTTTAAGCCATCCGCCGTCCGGGCCGAAAAACTTGGCGTAAATGTCCTGCGTAAATCCGGCCGTCACATTGATTGTATTCGTAGTGTTGCCTTCAGGAATAAGAGGCGTCAGCGCAGGCGGACCCGCAGGATTACCCGGTTTATCATAGAATGCTATGTAAGTAGAAATATACGGGATAGCGATTCGCGCCGTATCAAGAGGAACATAAGGGTTGCGGAAAACAACTATTATACTGTCCTGATTTCTGTGCTGGAGTACATCGTCACCGGCTATCATATCGGCAACGATTCTTGAAAAATCTTCGCTCCACGTGTTTCCGCTCTTTTTAAGGTCAAGTTTTACGGTATCTATGTCTCCCATAGCGTTCATTACATATACTTTAACCTCATCGTAGTCATTATCATACGCATTGAAAACTACCTTTAACTGACTCATGAATTCTTTCACAGTATCTACCGACGAACCATCGTAATACAGGCTGATGATTGGCTTTTGTTTACAATTTCCTATGCCATACCCTGCGTTTTGGCCAGGTTCCAGAGCGTTTTCATCGCGTATGACTGTAAAAGAGAATGTCCGCGTAGTGTCGCAGTTGTCGCAAATAACCGTCTCTATACCGTCAATTTCTTCTACAATGGTTACGTTGTATGTTACCGACATTTCAACAGTAGTCGAATCGCCAACGTTAAGTCCAAGCGGCCTGGTAAACGAAAAACCATTAGTACCTATGGTTTCGGTAGATTGCGGGTCGCCTGTGTTGCTTTTAATAACCATTCTTGTTGGTTTACCGTCTGCCTGGGTAAGCATTGGGTTGATGATGTTTTCCATCATGAGTGCAAGCATTGAGTCACGGTTAGCAGCTAATAACCAAACATTGCTCAAATGATTGTTTGACGAATAGCCGTTGTTTCGGATATTGTGTGTCATGCCGGGAATTGTAACGCCTGTAGGAAATCTGTTTGCAGGAATACCATCTGCGGGTCTGGCAATATTCAAAATATTATACATATTGGTATTATTACCTTGGCCACGCTGAATCGCCCTAATTGTATCCAAAGGATGCGGAAGATTATTCCTTTGGTTTAACCTGTTCAGAAAAACCGTGTAAGTGGTAGGCGTATTTTCTCCAAAAACGAAATCGTACTGCATCGCGCAGCGCGCATTGGCACTGCCGCCGCAAGAATTCGGACTGGGGTCACCGTCGGAAATGAAGATAATATACCGGTTCTCTTTGGGCGTAGGCTTGTCAGAAGCATCATCTCTTGCAAACGCCTCTAATGCAGCCTCAAACGCTATCGAAATGTTTGTACCGCTCTGTTCAACAACGATATTGCGAAAGTCGGCGCCGCCGGTGGTTCTGGCTGGAGTACGGAGAACACCTGCCCGCCGCGTGTTAGCTGGATTCGTGAGGGGCGGAATATGAAACATGTCCCGGTATAATTCAATTGCCGTAGTTGCGGTACTGGAAAAACCGCGGTTAGCGCCGCCGTTTAGCCCGCCGCTCGGAAGCACCGGCCCGTTAAGCGGCATCAGAGGAAAATAGGAAGAGGAGTCGGTGGCCACGTTCAAAACACCGTTAAACCGTACAAGGTTTGGGTCTCTGGCTGAATCAGGGCCGAAAGTAAGCCCCGGACCAAAGAGTATAAATCCTACCTTCGCATCTTTGTACACATCGTAAATAGAGTCAATGAGGTCACGCATAACCCTGAACCGGTTTCCGTCAGGGTCGTGCCCGTTATTGCCGGTCATACTGCCCGTATGGTCAACAACAAACATAACCGCCGGTGGAGTACCAATACTCTCAGTTCCCTCAAAAACCTCTTCAACATCACAAGCCCTTATATTGGCCGATAGAGAGATTACACGAGGCGGAACTGTAATAACCTGACCGTCAAACTCCTCTGGACATATTCTAAACTGCAAATCACAGTTTTGACCAACAGCCGGTTGCTGCGCAAACACACTCCCGCAGACAGCCCATAAAAACATGGCTCCAAGAGCCGTAATTTGTTTCACCGTTTTCATCGCATACCCCCTTTAAAAGCTTGAGGAAACCTGAGTTTCCAGCCGATGCTTATATTTAAGCGTATAATATTCGTTCACAAGCAGCAAAAGCCGCTCCAGTTTACTCTAACTATATTATACTATATTCCACCGCAAAAATCTATACCTTTCGCAACTAAAATCTAACCGGGCGGTAATTATCTGTATCCAACGCCGGTACAGAAACAGTAAATTATTTTTATTAAAAAGTAACACTTTTCCATTACATAAATCATTTAATTAATTATGGACACAGAGACGGGCGGCGTTATGCGCGTGGATGCACAGGAACTTTTTGAGAAATACTGGCCGATGGTATTGAGGCGCTGCCGGGAGCTGCTCGGCGACACCGAAAATGCCGTTGACACCGCTCAGGAAGTATTTGTCGTTGTTCTTGACAAGCAAGAGACATTTCACGCGGAACATCTTGCTGGTCTGCTTTGGCGCATAGCGACAAACCGCTGCCTTAAGGTGCTGCGAAGCTACGCAAACCGCTATGGAGCGCGGGACGCGGAATCGCTTTTGGAGCGGATCGCGTACTCAGGCGACATGGGGGCGAAAGTTGAGAGCCGCGGCATACTTAGAAAACTTTTTGAACGCCACCCTGAATCAAGCCGCACAATTGCGGTGCTGCATTTAATGGACGGGATGACGCTTGAAGAGACCGCGGCGGTAATGAAGATGTCGGTCAGCGGGGTACGCAAGAGACTGCGCGCCCTGCGCAAAACATTGGCTGAGTTGGAGGAGATATGAACGGGAATAATATCCCAAAATGGAAATTAGAGTGGTATCTTGCTGGCAGCCTTTCGCCGCAGGAGTCTGTTACGATAGCTGAGCTTGAATTGTCAGATGAGGAACTGCGGGCGCGCATAGACGCGCTCAGGGCGAGCAACGCGGAGATTCTGGCGAAATACCGGCCGCCGGTGGTGTCTTGGAAGACAAACAGTTTATCACAAAAACTCTTTAGCGGCAGTTTTATGCGGTGGACAATTCCCGCGCTTGCGTGCGCGGCGCTGCTTATTGTTCTTCCTTTACAAATGCAAAAGGAAAATGTTCCTGAGGAGATTTACGCCACCCGCACTAAAGGCGAAATCGGCGAAGAAGCGCCGGGGCTTGAGGTCTGGCGTAAATCGGGAGACAGCGCGGAAAAACTTTCGCCTGAGGCGGCCGTTAAGGCTGGTGACATAGTACAATTACGCTATATTGTGCCGCACTCCTGCTACGGCGCGCTTCTGAGCATGGACGGACGCGGCGTGCTGACTGTGCATTTGTCTGGAAATGATGACAGGGCTGCGCCGCTTACGCCGGGACGGCCCATTGCGCTGAAAACATCTTATAAACTTGATGACGCGCCTGCATTTGAAGCATTTTATCTTATAACGGCTCTCGAAAGCTTTTATTTGGATTCTGTAAAAAAAGTATTGATGGATGTAAAACATCCTATTAGTGATGAGCAGAGCTTGGAATTAGCGCAGAAGCAGGTTACTGCTTTTACGTTAAGAAAATAGGAAAGACGAGAAAAACAAGAGAGACAAAAAAGACAGGAAGATGTCAATCAACAATAGGTAATTTCATGAAAATCATCGCCATAATTTTGTTATTGATACCTATGATAGCCGACGCGTCATCAGAGCAGACCGAAGTTCGCCGCTATTTGCTATCGGCAGGCGCAAACAACGGCGGCAGGGAGCGCGTGCTCCTGCGCTACGCTGTTAGTGACGCCAAAGCGTTTGCGTCTGTACTTATGGATATGGGGGGAGTTAACAAAAACGAAGCGTTTATACTATCGAACCCAGGCAGCAGAGAACTCCTGGGCAGCATAAGAGCGCTTAACAAACTTGTATCTGATAATAAAACCGGCTCGCCTGACGTGAGAAATGAGGTTTTCGTATACTACAGCGGCCACGCAGACAGAGACGGTCTTAAATTAGGCAGTGAAACGCTCTCATGGGCTGATTTCAGAAGCGCTGTAAACGATATTGACGCTGATATCCGTGTAGCCGTCATCGACGCTTGCGGGTCCGGCGCTATAACACGCACAAAAGGCGGCGTCGCGTATCCGGCATTCTTAGTTGACGCGAGTTCCAACATGAGAGGCTACGCTTTCCTTACGTCAAGCAACGAAAATGAAAACAGTCAGGAGTGCGACCGCCTCAAAGGGAGTTTCTTTACACACGCGCTTTTAAGCGGAATGCGCGGAGCTGCGGATTTGACGGGAGACGGTAAAGTCACTATTAACGAAGCGTATCAATACGCGTTCAACGAGACGCTGCGGAACACGCAGAATACGACGTCGGGAACACAGCATCCAAGCCGCGATATGAATCTGGCCGGAACCGGTGATATCATAATGACCGACCTGCGCGAAACAAGCGCGAGTTTGACTTTGGCCGCTGATATTGAAGGACGGTTCTTTATCAGAGATGACAAAGGGAACTTATTCGCTGAACTGCGCAAAGTCGGCGGACGGCAGACAAGCCTTGGGATACCGCCGGGAAAATACTCTGTACAAATGGAAGCGCTATCACAAAAATGGATGGCAAATAATATCGTAATTGCTGATGGACAAAAGGCAGCGCTTGCCATGAGCGATATGAAGATGATGGAGAGAAGAAGGCGGACAGCTGCGCGCGGGGATATTGGCACACCCGGCCCTGTCCCCTACTCCATGAGCGCAAGCATCCTTTGTTTAAGTTTTGCTTACGGAAGCGGTGATAACGCTCATTTGTCACCAATGGCAAAAGGTCTTGGGCACAGCCAGTTTGGTATGATTAACATAGCAAATGAACTTGAGTCTTCTCAGACCGGATTAATAAATACATCAAAAGACGTCGGGCGGTATCAGACCGGGCTTATGAATACCGCTGGTAATGTTGAACTGCGTCAGATTGGATTAATTAACACCGCGAATTATGTCGGACGGTCTCAAACCGGATTAATTAACATAGCAAATGAAGGCGGACGGCTTCAAGTTGGATTTGTCAACGCCTCAATGGAAACCGGACGTCAAATCGGTCTTTTAAACTTCGCCAAACACAGCGGTAAAACGCCTGTCGGACTTATAAGCATTGTTGGCAACGGTATTTACGATATGACAACTTACGCCGACGCGGCCGGCGATGTTACGGCGTCAATACGTACAGGTACGCCGTACTTCTACAATTTGATTGAGTACAGCAGTGTGGCTCACAAGCTTACAACCGAAGAACCGCGGGCGATAGGCTGGGGTTTTGGAACGCGCTTCGGCATGAAAGGGCCGTTTACCGTTAATCTTGATTTTGTCTGGCAGAGCATAGGCAGCAAGAAAGAGACAGTTACCGAAATAATTACCGGCGGCCCCGATGTTCCTGATGATGAAACCGGCGATCCTCAAAAAAACACCAACAGCAAACCCGGCGACATTGGAGTCATCGGCGGCAGCCCCGGCAATGTGGATGGAATCAAAAACATCCGCCCGCCTGAAGTCCCGCAGTTTAATGTCAGTTATGACATTAACTATGCCGCCCGGTTTCAAGACTACTTTAAGCTGCGTCTGGGCACAAGCTATAACCCGCATAAATTAATCTCTGTAACAGGCGGCGTAAGTATAAATACACTGCTTGACAGCTACTCCGACAAAATAGAGCACAGACCCGCAGGCGGCTTTTACGCAGACCGGAAATTTAAGGATTTCAGGATGCGCTTTTGGCCGGGAGCTTATGCCGGGTTGACGGTTGGGAAGATCAGGTAATTATATAAGGACGTCAAGGACGAAATTTTTATGCTGCCAGATGCTTTGCGGTGATTTGGTAAAGGATTAAATCAGAAAAAAGTAACATATTTAATTTCCTCAGGGATTTATTATAATAGGGTGTGCAGATTATTATAACGTTTAATCCAAACAGAGGAGATGTGTATGTACAAGTTTAAGAGTGTGTCCAAGTTAGCGCAGCGTTGTCTGGCCGGCGTCGTGTTTTTGTGTGTGTTGTCGTGGGCGGCTGACGGGCCTGCTGTTGTGAATTGTCCCGGTTATAAAAGCGGGTTTACAAACGGCTGTATAACTCCTGAATTGCCGCCGAAGGACTACCCCTGCCCCGCTAACCCAAGCGGATTTACAGGAAAATGCGTAGGTCAGGAAGATATTCTTCAATACTGCTACAGCCATCCAACAACGGATGTTATGATATGCGGAATAGCTATAACATCCCTCAATGACCTCAAAAAAATTGGAAATGACCTGCGCTATCCCTTAAGCGGGCATTACGTGCTTGCCAATGACATTGACGTATCGGTGAGCAAGGCTGGGGAGCGGGAGGTTGAGAATGAGTGGATACCGATTGGAGCGTGGCAGAGGCAGGAGTTGGATGCGTCAATAAAAAACTGTCCGAACAGAAACTGCTCCGAATTTCTTGAGCCAATTTTTAACGGCGGGTTTTCCGGCTTCTTTGACGGAAACGGATATACGATAAAGGGGCTCTATCACAATGTCAAAAATCAAGCGATTCATGCCGCTGTTCCATCTGTAGAAATCAGGTCGGTAGGGCTCTTCGGCGCTTTAAACGGCGCTACTGTACGCAACCTCACTATTGAGTTAGACACATTAACAGCCTGGACTCCGTACAGCCCCAGCGTATATCTTGGCGTTTTCGGCGGCGCTGTTGCTGGAATCAGCCGGAACTCAACCATTGAAAACAGCCGCGTTAAAGGGGCGCTGAGCGGTTTTGTCTTTACACACGGGAGACAGGAGTGCTGTCCCTGTATGTACGGATTAGCAAGGCATGCAGTACCTTGTGACTGCATGCTTGGAATCTGTTCACACGGCGGACCTGTGATTGATTTGAATTTGGGCGGTTTTGTGGGAAGAAGCATAGCAACCACAATCAGCGGCAGCGCTTCCACAGTAACAATCGACGCGTCGGTTAGAGCGTGGTCGCAGTCTGCAAATATAACCATAGAGACCGGACGAATCGGAAGAGTAGGCGGATTTGTAGGAGTCAGCGACGGTTCGACAATCAGCGGCAGTAATTCTACTGTAAAAATTGACGGCCACGGAGCATTTGCTGGCGGTTTTATTGGAGAAAATATTGGCGGTGAAGTAACTGCGTCAAGCGGCGGTGTAACATGGGCGGCAAGCCCCGACTTTGCAAACATTGAAATGGCAGGTATTGACCAGCAGGGGTCATCCGTAAAGGGCCATGCAAAAGCAGGCGCACTGAACACGCGCGCGCCTATGGTGACAGTCCGCGGTAAAATGCTTAATGTTAAAACGCCGTCAGCTGCGAATCTGCAAATCAGCTTGGTTGATATGAGGGGCAGAACTGTGATGCGTTTTAACACAGCCGGCAGCGGAAGTTTTTCGTTGAGTAATGTTCCGGCGGGGCGTTATTTTGTGGACATAAAGGACATGAAGGGCAAAAAGGACGCAAAACGGTTTACGTCGTCAATTGTTGTGCGGTGATTTGTGAATATTGTCAGAAGTTCTTTAAAAGAGGGAGATTAGTATGTCAAATTTTAAGAATATGTTCAAGTTCGTGCGGTATTGTCTGTTTATGACCGCGGTTTTATTGATACCTGCAGAAAAGCCGCAAGCCAGCTGCGGCCCCGCCGACCCTGTTACTGGTGCGAGGCTCTGCACCGGTCCGGCTATGCCTTTGGGTATATTAATATCCTCGTGCGAAGAACTCCATAAAATCGGATGGCACCCGGACTACCCGTTAAACGGGAAGTATCTGCTGACCGCCGACATTGATATGAGCGGGTGTCTGAATACGGAGATGTATGTCGGCGCAAACTTTGGAGCAGGCGATACCGACTGGGAGAGAATGGGATGGGCGCCAATCGGGAGATCGTTTGTAGATTTTTCTACAATGCCATGCCCGCCGGAACATATCTGCCCCCCGCCCCCGGCCGATGATAACGCAATATTTGACCGCGCGTTTACAGGTACGTTTGACGGAAACGGACATACGATAAGCGGACTATATGTCAACCGGCAGCATCAGCTTATTACGGATATAGGATTTGTTGTTA
>Ga0123356_10001742_pt1 | contig 23678 bp, 22 predicted proteins | sample TergutEmb28metaG_2_FD_92546 | JGI IMG/M metagenome (GOLD analysis project Ga0123356, IMG submission 92546) | Embiratermes neotenicus P3 segment gut microbial communities from Petit-Saut dam, French Guiana - Emb289 P3 | ecosystem: Host-associated > Arthropoda: Insects > Digestive system > Gut ...
CAGAACCATGACGCGGTGGGATACAAATCGCTTGGGATGTGGGACCAATCCATTGCTGCCAATTATCGTCCGTGTTGACACGATTGTTCGAGTTTTCGTCGATGCGTGACTCCGAGTCTTGGATCGCTGACTCATAGCCGATCCGACGGGACTGATCGGAATTGGTGGAATAGTCAGCAGGGTCATGGGGACGATTGGTGCTTGATTGAGAATCAACGGGCATCTCATTCGACCAATCGTCGGAATCCTGGAGTGATTGAGCCTGGTTCATCGATTCTGACTGATCTGGCAAAGCGGAATCTGATTCCCAGGCCTGCTGGCTGTTTGAACCACTTGTCATGGAGTCTCTTGACATCCGATCGGACACATCGCGTGCCCCTTCTGGCGCGCAATTCTGTGGCAGTTGGATTGTGCCACTCTGTGCGGATAGGCTGGTCTGGTGGTTCATTCCATTCGACATAGTTTCGGCTTGTCGAATTTGGCCCTGCTGGTCCAATTCAACCGACTCGATGGTGTCGCGCGACAGATTTGTCGATTCTGGCCGCAACACCCCAACTCCGCTTACTCCCGCAAGATCCAGCCCGCCCAACGTCTCCACGACACTGCCAAGAATCGCAGTTCCATCCTTGGTCATCACGATTCCATGCACATTTTCGTAGCCGATTCCTTGGAGAATGTACGGTTCAGCAGCAGAAACATACATGAGTCTCTCGTCGTTCATCGCCATCTCTAGTCTGCCGCCGAACAACCCAGATGTTTGAACCATATTGCCATCGTCGTTGAGGTACCCGATGTCCGCTCCGTTCGTTACGATAACGGGTTTGTTTGGGATGTCGAGCAACCACGGGTGGGGATCCTGGATTTTCTCCTTGGCACGCTTGGCGAGTTCGTGAAGATCAAACAACTTCGGTCGACAGTCCCCAGTGGGACACAATACCGCGATGAACTTGTATGGCAAAATGTAGTCGGGAGCCATCCGAAAATAGCACCTCCCAAATCATACCCGTGTTTGGTACTACCCTTGGGTTGACTTAGATAATAGTGGATCCCGTTAGCACTCTTATCCGAAGTCCCCAAGAGATCCGCAGACCTCGTACCGCCAGCCCGCACCCCAAACCAACCATCGAGTCCAGATAACTCGGTCCTCTCCCAATCTGGTAACCCATCTTGAACCGGGGGCTTTCCTTTGAAATAGGAATCATCGATCCAATCAGCGCGATCCTTCCAGTAGTTCCAGTATCCACCGGTTTTCTTCGATGGGTATGTAAAATACTGGGTGAATCCTTTGGTACCCGAATCGTTGGTAGCAGCCATGGTAACCTGTCGCCACCGAACGCGATTCGGTCTTGCTGGATTGTACACATCGTTCCCCTCAAAATCGTTGTCGCTAGTCTGGATGATGTCGGGGGCGCACTCGCGCTTTGTGATGATGGGATCTGGCTGACAGAATCTATACTCGGTCTTCACGTCATGCTGACTCATCGTGACACCGGTAACCGGGTTGCGGGAGCCGACGAGGTTGTGCTCGATTCTGTTCCGTACGGACCGCTTGATTCCACTGACCCCTTCGCCCTCGTTCGTTGGCAGCTCGTGAAGGGAAACATAGAAATTCTCAACAGCTTTGGACTTCGGGCATGGAACCGGGTCGCAAGCGTCTGCCAACTTGGTTGCCTCACGCTCGGATTCAACCAATTCGTTGCAGTTGCTCTTGTGAGCCGGGTCTTTGGAGTCCATCGGAAGTAGCACACACAAATCTTTGTCGTTGGGAATGCCGTCGCCATCCAGGTCGTAAAGCCTCTCTATGATCCAATCCCCGTTAACGGCGGTGTAGGTTGGCGCGTAGAGTGAGTCGTTGAATCGGCAGACTTTGGGTCCGCTGCTCGCGGGCCGCCCGTAACAGACAGTGACACGACCGTTCGAATTTGAACAATCGCTATCGTTTGTGCAGTTCTGGCCGCATCGACCGACACCGTTTGTGGTGTCGACACATGTCTGACCGTCTTTGCATGCGGTGCGTGCAACACACCGACGATTGCCGGGACAGTCGGCGTTTTCGGCGCAGGGAATGTGATCGACATCACAGGCTCGAGATACCCCTTTGCAATCAGGATTGAATTGGCAAGCTCGAATTTGTGTAGCGTACATGCAATTCCGGCTTCCGGGGCAGTCGCTGTCTTGATCGCATGGACTTATGGTGACCTCACACGCTTGTGAACATATGCTTCCTGGTATGGCATCCATGGCACCACCGTTAAGCACACCAACCAGGTACCTATCTTGACCGAGACCAAAAAGCGACGCGTCAGTTATGGGTAGCGCCGTCGGCTGAATCGAGGAACCCGGTATGCCATCTCCGGGGCCAATCAGGATCGGCCCGCCAGAATCCCCTTTCTCGGCAAAAGCGTCGTGCTCAGACTTACGTTTGATGCTCAGCATTGGCACGGTCTTCTTACTGCTGCCGCCACTGCATCCGTCACGATACGGATTCACCCTTGACGTCCCCACCACCCTGGCGATGCCCATATCACGATTCCTAACCAATGGGCTGTGAGACCACTCATGTGAGCCGTCCCCAAAACCCACAATAGTTACTCGCGGCAGTCCCTTCCATTGCGACACAACTTTCTTGTTGCCCCAAATATCCGTCTGTTCCACATCCACGTAGCCATCGAAAAACTTCTTGAGTCTCGGCCACGGATAGGTGCGAAAGTCCGTCCCTGGAGGGCTTATATCTTTCGAAATAGCGCCGGGGCCAGGCCACGAATCGGACGGCGCTGATACTATCACCGGAATTGGTTTGACACCAACGGGCGGGTGCTCCAGGTGGTACAGAGCTAGATCATGTTCGATATGCTGACCGAAACAGTCCGCACCACGATAGAAGCATTCCCGTATTACGTTACAATACGGACCAAGCTCTTTGAGGGTAGCAGGGTCGCAATTGTTATGGTCTGGCGTTCCCTCGCACACCTTCCGATACATCGGATGGACATCGATCCGATCAACGTTGATGATCTGTGCGTTCCCAGCAACTGACGGATCGCCAACGGGATTCGGAATCCGTACGGAGAACCTGGAATAGCACCCTTCCGTGGGCTCACACCCAGGAATGATCGCTGCTTCAGTACAGTGAGCCGCCGCCAACACGAATTGCGGCGCGATCAACGATCCCGTACACCATGGATTGTCGTTATTCAAAAAGTGCACAACCCCCTGCAAATCTGCAACACTAGCATTGACACCCCTGTGCAGTTGATCCTCCCGTGTGGAAACGCCATCCTCGTCCGCACCATCACGACTGCCGCAGCCAGTCAGAAGGAATGCGACAAGTACCAACACGACAAGCCACCAGACACGAAAGCACGGAGGGCAGGTCGGGTATCCGCCACCTCCACGGGATCAAGTCAGATTCGACCCCAGCTCGTGCCGAGGACCGAAAGAGTGCAGCTAAGCGCATATCTCACCTCACGGGGTTGTTACGCGAAAGGCCAATGTTACACGCCGACGAAATCAGGTCAACCAGAATTATCGTCGAACACCAAACTCCTGATCTACGACACCCCCCGCATCGCTTTTTCCGTCGTTGCTTTTTTTCTTGACACCACACCGCCGAGTTCAGTCACGCGCGTTCTGCGTATGGCCACGCAACCACCGAAAACGCCGCCGACAAGGCATGCTGTCCCTCGTCCAAGAATTCCTCAGCCAAGAATTCCCAGCCATCCTGCGCATTCCACTTGTGATCAACACCAGTTCGATAGCAAGTAGCTGAGCATGTACACCGAGGCCGAGCGGCCAGAAGACGAGCTTCGACTCATAACCTGCGCTCTTCGCGAATGGGTCGCGTGGCAAGAAGCATGTGGAGCATTCGGATTGCCCAAATCTGCTCCTTCCGTCGCCGCACTATCCGAGGTTTCCGATCCTGGCTCGCTGGATGGGCCACCGGCATTTGCGCGCCGCACTTCCAGCTCGCGTGTGATTACGGCGGCCGAATCTGATCAGACGTTCGCTCCTGTGTTCGAGCTTCCAGTAACTCGGAAGCTCGATGAACCGCAGCGCACTATCGAGCTTTGCGCGCCGCAGGCTGTCCTCTCTCCGCAGGAACGCACGGAGCGTCTGGCAGCTCTGACCCAAGAGGCTTGCGGATGCACGCGGTGTCCTTTGCATGCCAAGCGGAAAAACGTGGTTTTCGGTGTTGGTCCTATAGATGTGGACATCATGATTGTCGGCGAAGGGCCGGGCGCTGATGAAGATGAGCAGGGTGAGCCATTCGTTGGCAAAGCAGGTCAGCTTCTAGATCGCATGATCGCCGCGATTGGGTTCGAGCGAAGCAAGGTCTACATCGGCAATGTTGTGAAGTGTCGTCCCGAGAACAACCGCGTTCCTACCGACACCGAGATTGGTACGTGCATGCCGTATTTGCGTGAGCAGATAGATCTTGTTCGTCCGAAAATTATGTTGGCTATGGGCAACATCGCGATGATTGGGCTGTTTGGGATTGGGGGAATTACGAGGATTCGAGGCAAGTGGAAGCTGTACAATGGGAGCATTCCTGTTATGCCCACTTTTCATCCAGCGTATTTGCTTCGAACGGAGTCCGCGAAGCGGGATGCATGGACAGACTTGAAGGAGGCGGCCAGGGAGTTGAAGGAATCGAATCGCGGCGGGGCCAAATAGCGCTGTGGAGTGCGAAGAATGGTGGATTGGGTGGGGCGAGGTTGGACAGCCATGCGACTGGGCATTGGTTCCGGTTTGGTTTCGCCCACGTGGCAGGGTTTCGGCAGTCGCGGGCTGGATTGCGACATGCCAAACGCCGAATCGCCGTCATTTCTAATGGGTTCGTAGTAGACAGCGCGTCGATATGGCTCTTTATCCGCCGATCGAGGAATCTGCCGACGAGGTGCGAGCAGTGCTGGCACCGCTTCGCAACTCGATTTCTGTGGCGTTGTTTGCCCACGAGAATGCATTTTCGGTGGGCGGGATCATTCGCGTGGCCCATAGTTTTCTGGTTCGCGAGATCATCATCATTGGGACTGAACCCTATTACCCCAAGGCGTCGATGGGGATGCATCGATTCGAGAGCATTCGGGTATTTCGTGATGACGAGCAGTTTTTTGAGCAAGTGCGAGGAAGGTTAGTGTGGGCAGTTGAAAAGGAGCGGGCAACCAGGTCTGTGTTCGATCCTCGTCCATTTCCAACCGATGTGGTTTTTTTGTTTGGTAGCGAGCGAGGTGGGCTTCCGTCGGCGGTGCTGGATCGATCGGATGAGGTGATTGGACTTCCGATGTATGGCGTGAACAATTCGTTTCCGGTGAGTGTTGCTGTGGGAATGGTGCTGTCGGAGTGGGGACGTCGCCACTATGGGGCTGGCCTGGCGGTTTGACTGTTTGTTGGCCTATTTCTTTTTGGCCGGTGCGGTGGGTTTGGGTGCTGGTTTGGGTGCTGGTTTTGGTGGGTTTGGTTTGGTGGTTGCTGTTGGTGTGGGTGCAGGTGGGGGCGGTGGAGGCGGTGCAAGTCCGAGGTCTTCCGATTTTACTCGGAATTCGCCGTTGCCGTTTGGAAACACGAACAGGTCTTTCGGCAGTACGCTTGACCAACCTGCGACAGTTTGGATGATGTAGATTTCGGTGTCTGGCGCGAGCCGTCCCATCACCGTGTTGGTTTGGCCGAGGCCTGCAAACACTGTTGCGGCTTTCGGAGCTCGCATGGTTTGGGCGGCGTTGGCTAATGCGGGAGGTGATGCGACTGTGACCGCTGGGGTGGGAGGTGTGTCGATGATCTCGCCTTTTGGTAGAACACGAACGTCGGCGCTATTGACCCACGCGTCGATGTAGATGCTGTTGGTTCTGGCAGTGACGTGGACATATCCTTGTCTGGGGACAGGATCGCCCCAGAGCAGTAGGGCGTTGCCGTTGTTTGCGATGTTGAGGGTGTTGGAGACGACGCCTTTTGGTTCGTTGAATAGTTCGAGTGTGGCTTGTTTTGATACGTATCCTCGGGCGCCTCTTGGGACCTCGTATCTGGGTGTTTGGCCTTGGTTGAAAGTGATGGCGTCGCAGGGGACCCATGCACCGATTGGTTGTGTGAGGCCGTCGGCGGGGGCAAGTTCCACTCTAAGTCTTCCTGGGCTAGAGCCGACAATTGTCACGGGCGCGGAAGGCGAAATGAATAGCTGTTCCGATACCTGGATGTCTCTTTTGCCGAAAGCTTTGACAGCGCGTGGTCCGACGAAACCTTCCACTTGGAATCCGCCGCTGGTGTTGATTAGCGCTCGTCCGGTTGAGGAATCTGGTGGGAAACTTGTGGCAATGAGAGGTACTTTGGCGGTGGTGAACTTAGCTAGTGGCGTTCCGTCTTTCGCAGCGTTGAAGATGATCGCGCCGTTTTCGACTTGTGCGTCGCCGGTAATGACGCATTTGTCACCGCTGCCTTGTGGGGCGGTGAGTTCTCCAGTTATTTGTGTTTGGACGCCTTGTCCTAGTGCAGATCCCGACAATGCGGTGTAGGCGAGAGCCGCCAAGAACAGAATAGAAGTGCGTGGTTTGATATTCATGATGCTATTCCTTGCTAAAGATCTCATGCTAATACCACGTGGCGAACGGGTATGCCAATGCAAACGACAATGCAAGACCACACAAACCTGACAAATGTCAATCTTGTTTTTGCCACCCCGCGAAAGCTCCCCGCAGCGCGAGACCTGGCGGGACGAGTCGTTGTGCTCGACATAGCGTTTGCGTCGAACGCAACGAAAAACGGTTTTGAGCGAATCACACTACCGTTGATAACCGACCTTGGACCAAGGCTCGCCGCATGGATCGATCACCACGATCACGACGAGCACTCGAGATATCGCGATGATCCTCGATTTGTGCTGTGCAACAAGGCAGATCACGGTTCGTGTACCGAAATGATCACACCGCAGATGGTGCAATCGGCGGGTCCGATTGACACAATTGTGCTCCACACTGATTTCGACGGATTAGCGTGCGCCGCGAAATGGGTGCGTGGTGGTGCTGAACCGTATCAAGGTTGCGATAATGACGCATTCGCCATCGACACAAGACTCGGACAACCCTCAGCTCAAGCAGACCTGATCGACCGCGCCCTTCGCGCACGACCATACGACAACGCCCTGTTCGGAATAGTTGTTCGCCACCTATCACACGGACTCGAGGATCCATCCCTCTGGCACCCAATTCGCCAAGCCGCCGACGAACTCCAAGCCATCGAAACCGAAACCCGAAAACTTGCCAACTCCTTCGTAAGAATTCCCCCAGGAGTTGCCTTCATTGATATATCAAAACGTCGCTCCAAAATCGACAAGACCCTGATTCTGCTCATCGGACAGGAACGAGAACCCATCGCAATGGTTGTGGATCGAGACACCATCAGCATTGCCGCGAGGTTCGACAGCGGCGTCAACCTGCTCAAACTCCTCGGACTATCGGGAGGGATGCCAACGCGAGTTGCCATACCGCGTTCGAACCTTCCAGCAGTCTGCCGCGGTTTGGGATTCGATGTCGCCGATGTCGAAGAATTGTTGGTGATGTAGGTTCGTGAGGATGGATAACGAACCCTCACCAGTTTGAAGCGTGGTTCAACGCCGTCGCCATATGCGACGCGCGTCCTCCTGCGCTCGCTCGGCGTTCTGTTGTTCTTGTACCATCTGGCCGTAACCTTCAGGAACCCTGGAGTCATTCGCCATTTTGTACATGACCATTAGGGCGGCTTCGGCGTCGGCGGTAGCTCGGTGGGCTTGTTCGAGGGTGACGTTTAGCAGTGTGGCCATTGCGGTTAGCTTGCGGCTTTTTTCGTTGGGATAGAGTACTCGTGCCCATACGAGGGGGTCGATCCAGATGACGCGGTCGCGAATAGCAGGGACGTCGGCGTGGGAGGATTTTCCGAGGCGTGCGATTTCTGCGAGTAGAAATCGTCGGTCAAATGGAGCGTTGTATGCGGCGGGGATGGCGTTGGCTAGGCACTCGAGGATTTCGTCGCATACTTCGGCGAATACTGGTTGGCCGCGCACGTCGTCGTCGTGGATTCCGTGGACGGCGGCGGCTTCCGCTGGGATTGGCATTTCGGGGTTGATGAGCCAGGAATCCTGCGACAGGATTGCGCCGTCGCGTCCCTTCACGATTGCGATTTCGACGATTCTGTCATCGTTGGGGTCTCGTCCTGTGGTTTCTGTGTCGATCATCGCGATTGTGTGGTTGATCCATGGTTTTGACGCTTCGATTTCTCTTGCTGCGCCGACAAAGGCGATGTTGGCGATGTGAGAGATTCCTGGGTATTGGCGTCCAGTTGGGAAGCAGCCGCAGACATCTGATGTGCCGCGCATGATTTACCTCTGGAAGGGTTTTCCGGTGGTGATTTCGATTTCTAGTTCGATCCACTGGAGGATGTCTTCGCCGCCGAGTTCGAATAGGCTTGTGTCGAAGTGGCGTCCATTGATGAAGACGTATGGTGTTCCGCGTACTCCGAGCTTGTTTCCGTGGTCAATGCTTTTTTGGACCATGGCTTTGGTGTTGCTTGAGTCCCAGTCAGAGCGGAATTTGGCCATATCGAGATTGAGGCTTCTTGCGTAGCGTTCGATGTCTGTTCTCTCGAGAGCGTCGGGGTGGGCGAACATGATATGGTGCAGTTCCCAGAATTTTCCTTGACGATGTGCAGCGATTCCGGCTTGTGCAGCGGAGCGTGCGTTTTGGTGGAATGTTAGGGGATAGTCCATGAAGGCTATGCGCACGTGAGGGGAGTATTTCTCAACGAGAGCGTCGATGATCTGTGCTGCGCTTGCGCAGAATGGGCATTGGTAGTCAGCGAATTCCACGATAGTGATGGGTGCGTTGGCGGGTCCTTTTGTTGGGGCTTGGTCAATAACAATGGTTTGTGTGCGGTCGGGGCCGAATCGTGTTAGGTATCGGGCTTCGACTTCTTTCTGATCGAATCCGTCGCGGATGGAGAGTACGACAAACCTTGTGGCGGTGGGGCAGATGGTGCAGTTGGGTGATTCTGTGCATGCCCCGAGCAAAATGTTGGCGTCGCAGGGGGATGGGAATTTCTCTAGGTATGCGTGGTAGTCACGGATTTCTGCGCCTGTTAGATCGGCAGGTGTGTCGGCGGATCTGTTGGCGGAACCAGTTTTGCCACTGTTCGCCCGGTTTGATGAGCCGCCGCACCCCGACGCAGCGATAATGGTGAGCAGGCCTATGATGAGTGATTGGAATAGATGGCGGAAGAAGCCATCGATTGAGCGAGGACGCATAGTTGGCGATCCTAGCGCATGCAGAGTGGATTGTATAGACTTGCTTTTTCCCATAGAGTATTACAAGCCAGTCGCAGGGGAAGGATATCCACAATGGCAGAACAAGATGATCCACAAGCCTCTTGTCATGGGTTCGAAGGTGAATGTAGTCTTGAATTTGACATTGGATTTGACACTGCACGCGGAATCGCAGGGGAAACACTCGCAAGCCTGCGAAATCTTGAGCATCTGCTGAAATCCCCGAAAATCGGTCCAAAACGCCTGGCATCAGCAGTCGCGGAAATGCAGCGCACATGCCAAACCAGCGATGACCCTGTTGAAAAACTCGCTCTACTGCTGAGTCACAAAACTCCATCCATCGACGTATCGCATTTGCTGGAATTCGCAACAGTACGCAGATTGCAGTTCAATCAGGAAGTAGCAATCGCTGCTGAAAGCCGAATGGGCGCAAAAAACAGGCTGCGTTTGGAATCGCACATCACAAGAATAGTCGCGGATATTACGGCATTGAAAGATATCATCGACCTTCTCTACACTGCAAAGCACACAGTCGCAATCGACATTGATGTTGGCATTCTTATCAATGCCGCAATCGACAGATGCTCAGCCAAAATCCCAACGCAAAAAGGTATCGCCAGAGTCACAGTTGCGCAAGGGCAAGAAAACAGCATAGTTGTGGCCGATGCCCGTGTCATCACCACTCTTGTCGCAATGGCTTGCGGAGTTATTGTAGACCAAGGATTCAAGTCAATTGCCGTATCAAACTCACCGGTTCGACACGGCGAAACAACTATTATCTGCAAGGCGCTGGAGACTGATTCCGACGGTTCAGTTCTATGCGCTTTTCCACATATTATTCCGCCAACACTCGAAACAGCGGAATTGGCAGCATCGTTGGTTCATGCGGGCTTTTCTTTTGACGTTCTATCCCATTGCGCCAAAATCACCATCAAACCTCACCAAGTTCCTCTTAGCAGGATCTTATCGGAATTCGAAGGAAAATAATGAATTTACAGGAAATTGAATCAACTATCGAACGAGCTTTCGACGATCGCTCTCGGCTGCGGGAAAACGACGTCAAAAGCGCTGTCGAAAGCGTTATTAATGCACTCGATAGCGGTGAATTGCGGGCTGCATCGAAAGATAGCGCAGGGCATTGGGTCCCCAACACATGGGTGAAAAAAGCGATTCTACTGTATTTCGGTATTCGAGGAATGGAACAAGCCGATGTGGGCCCATTCGAGTATCACGACAAAATTCCACTAAAACGTGGCTACGCATCGGCGGGAGTTAGGGTGGTCCCGCCCGGAGTGGTTCGGTACGGTGCGTTTCTAGAACGCGGAGTTGTCCTCATGCCAGGATACGTAAATATAGGTGCCAGGGTAGGAGCACGCACCATGGTGGACACCTGGGCAACCGTCGGAAGCTGCGCGCAAGTTGGATCTGATTGCCATCTGGCAGGAGGAGTTGGAATTGGCGGAGTTTTGGAACCGCCAGGAGCATGTCCAGTCGTAGTTGAAGACGGCGTCTTTGTGGGTTCAAGAGCAGTAATCGCCGAAGGGGTATTGGTTGAAGCCGAATCCGTAATTGGAGCAGGCGTTGTGCTCACAGCGTCGATCCCGATACTGGATGTCTCCGGTCCTGAAGTTGTGGAATACCGCGGAAAGGTGCCAGCGCGCAGCATCGTCATACCTGGAATGCGCAAACGGGTTTTTCCAGCAGGGGAATTCGCAGTCCCCTGCGCTCTGATAATCGGTAGGCGGAGCGAGTCGACGGATCTGAAAGTGAGTTTGAATGCTGCACTTCGAGACTTTGCTGTTCATGTGTAGAGGATTGAGGCGCAGCCACGGCATATGCCGTCGCCTGGGAGAAACGTCGGTGCCCAGCACGTTCTGACTTTGTCGAAGTAGACGAAAAAAGAGTGTTGACACGCGGATAGGAACTCGCGTATCGCTATCACGCCATAGCTATGCTGATCCGATTGGTTCACAGGAACGAAGACTACCCAAGGGAAGCAATTCAATGAGACCAGAGACCGCGACGGGAATCTCAATTTGCGTCGGCAAATACGACATCAAGTGCTATCCAGATGGGCTCCCGTGCAACTATCACGAGATTGCGACACACGCAAAACTCGTCGATGAGTTTCATATCGGAGACACGCACCTGTGTTGTGTTCTCATCGGACGAGCCAACGAATGGCCGAGTGTCGTCGTAGCGCAAAGCTGCGAGCTCGCCGAGGCAGGATTCGAACCTGGAATCTACCTAGCGCAAGAGTCGGACTTTCTATTCGTCGCGGTCGGCGAGCGACTGCTTGGGTACGATCTCGCGGAATCAAAAAGAAAGTGGACTGACCACGCAAAGGGTGGGTTCTGGCGGTTCGCAAGGCACGAGAGTGTGGTGTTGATGATCGCCGAACTAGAGCTGGCCGCATGGAATCCGAAAGGGGACAAACTCTGGAACGCGTCAGTAGAACCGCCATGGAGCTACTCCGTTGAACGCGGTGTTGTCGTGCTGGACGAGGATGGACACAAAAAGCGGTTCTCACTGTTTCACGGGCCGTAGCACCCGTCAGAGCCAGTGTCTCGGTAGCGACTACCATCGTCTCAATACGCGATCGACAGCAACTATGACTCGGTGTCGCGATGCTCGAAAGCTTCAATGAGCATTCGAGGTTCATCCAGTGACGCTGTCGATCGATGAGGGGGCGAACTCCCATCAACTCACCAGTTTCGTCGACACATCTTTTCGTACCACGACGTCACAAAACTAAAATGGTCGCAACGACGGCGGACGGCAGTGTTAGCCAAACCGGGGAACAGGATCGCCTCGATTGATGGCTTGAGTGATCGGGGAACTGAGCTTGTTGATTGAGACAAGCCTGCGGGCGACCGAACGAGTTGTCGCCCGCTGATGGGGGGAGGTTACGGCACCAGGATCATGGAAGTTCGGGCGGGGACATTGACTGAACCGCCGCCGACTGTTGCGCCAGTCAACAAGTTTGTGAGAGTCCCGGAGGGAAGGTTCATAGCTGTTTGCTGGGAGTCAGACCTGTTCAGCACCACATACACATCCTTGCCATTGTACGACATCTTGTAGGCATAGATATCCTGAGTCACGTGTACCTTGGTACGAGTGCCCCTCCGCAGAGCTGGGTTTTCTGTGCGGATCTTTCCGAGTTTCTTCACATGTTCGCGCAGCTTGTTCTGATTGTCAGTCGTACCTGTCCACTGCATGAACCGTCGATTGTCAGGATCACCCCCGCCCGGCATGCCGATCTCGTCGCCGTAATACATCAGCGGAACGCCGCGGATTGTGTAGATAACGGTGTAGGCGTTTGCTAAACGTTCAAACGGAGCGGAGTCGGAAGGAAGACCGGGCAATCCAGCCCATCCATCCATGCTATTCCACGCGCTGCCAGATGTTGTTTGAGCGTAGTGAATGGCGCGCTGAAGGTCATGATTGCCCACAAATGGACTCATGATAGCACCAGAGAACTTGTCCTCGTAGGTGTTGAGATCGTTGTCCAAGTCTTGCATTCCCCCTTGTCGCATTAGCACGGTGGAGACGATTGTGGCGCGGAGGGCAAATTCGAATTGGCCGTGTAGCATGTTATCGCCAATGAAGGCTTTTAGCGTGTCTCTGTTTCCTGTGTAGGTTTCGCCCACAAGATAGAACGTTTCGCCGGAGACGCTCTCGATCTCGTTTTTGATTCGAAGTCTGAGGTCTTTAAGCCACTGGATTTCGATGTGCTTAACAGCGTCGAGACGATACCCATCAATACCGGTTTGTTCGATCCACCAAATGGCGTTGTTAACAGACCAGTTTCTCGCGTCGGTGTTGTTGAAGTTGAGGTCCGGCAGGTAATCGGTGAACCAGCATGTTTTGCTGAGGTTGGGGTCATCCCAAATGGAACCTTCGCACACTTGGCACGGTTCGTTGAACCAGTTTTTGTGCTGGGCGTAGATTGGAGCGTCGACATGCAGATGGTTCATAGGATAGTCGAGCAGGATTTTGATTTCTTTTGCGTGGGCAGCATCGACAAGCGCTTTGAGTTCAGTCATTGTGCCAAAGTGTTCTTCGGTTTTTTCCATATCTTTGGGCCAGTACCCGTGATATGCGCTGTACCAGTGGCTGTCGCTGCCTTGTCCTTTTCCGCGGGATTCGGTGTTGTCCATTGGCGGTGAGATCCAGATTGCGTTGATTCCTAGATCAGTGAAGTAGCCGTCGTTGATTTTTGCGGTAATTCCAGCGAAGTCACCGCCCTGGTAGTTTGCCGCGGTTTCGACGCTCGAAATTGGGCCATCGTTTGCTTTGTTGCCGTTATTGAATCGGTCTGTGAAGGCGAAATACATAATAGCGTCGCGCCAGTTAAACGTGCCCGGGGCCCCTTCGCCGCACTTCCACCATTCGCACGTAAGCTCCTGAATGAGTGAGTTGTTGCCGCCAAATCCATCGTCGGCATATTTGTCGTTGTGGGGGTCAGTTACCCAGTTAGTGCCATTGATAATGAATTTGTACTCAATATCCGAACCCCACTGCAGATCAGGAGCTGTCGCGATCCACTGCGTTCCGACCTTTGCCATGGGCAGGCCAACCGTAGACCAGTCGTTGAAAGTGCCACTTACGCTGACTGTGGATTCCCCATTATACGGGAAAACGAATTTGAATTTGCATGTACGCGTGTTTTCGGGACATGGCCCGGGAGCTGGCTCGGACACGCAGGTGGGTTCTGGGCATGTAATCGGCGCAAATACCGACTTTTTTCCACCTTGGCCGTCGTCGGCTGTGTTGGGATTCGCTGGGTCTATTCGCCAGTCCGTATCGGTGAGTTTGAATTTATAGGTGAATTGGAAGTTGTAGGGTACAGCCACCGTGGCCGCCCAATTGCTCCCGTCGCTTGTCAGCGGAACGCCATTATCCCAGCCATCCTCCTTGAAAGCGCCTCGCAGTTCGACGGATGGTTCTGATGCGAAGGGAAACTTGAATTCGTGGTTGCATCGTTTGTACTCGTCATCACAGCCTGGAGGTCCACCGCCATCGCCACCAGTGCCCGCGCCATCCGAACCGCTGCCGGTTCCAGCGTATCCACCGGGGTTTTCACCAGCGCCGGAGCCACCAGAACCACCGTTGGCACCACTACCACCAAACGGAGGAGGAGTTTCAGGCGAATCGGAGCCGCCGCAAGAGAATGCGACGATTGCGAGAGCTGATAGGCCAACTAGCGCTGCCGCGCGATCAATTATTGACTTCATTGAATACCTCATTTCTCTGACAAATAACAAGCCACAGACACCAAGCCACGGCATAGTCGTTAATCATAAACACAAGTCACCTGCCGACACAAGTACCCGACTGGAGAGGGGTTCAACCGTTACAAACGCTGCTGAACCTGTTTCTTCCATTCGAAATTCATCGCCTGAAAGTAGATCCCAATAAGTGCCAGCAGGGATTTCTCCCGAAGAGAAAGTGATAGTTTTGGGTTCACTAGCTTTGGACATCACCACAACAACAGGCTGTCCATCCCCGACGTCTCTCACGAATGCGTAAGTGTCTTTATCAGCGCGCAAAGTCTCTAGTGTTCCCCTTCTCAACGCATTTGAGCACTTGCGGAATTTTCCCATTTTTCGGGTTTTGGCCAACAAACCGGATTGATACTCATTTAGCGCAGATTCGGCGGGCATAACCCTACGACAATCCGGATCTCCACCACCAGCGAGCCCCACCTCGTCACCATAATACAACACCGGGAGCCCGGGCAATGTCATCATTAGAGTCATTGCCATAAGATGACGTGCGTAGGGTTCATACTTATCTGGCTGTACCGGCGGATTATCCCATGGATCGTTTGCAGCATCTCCGTTTGCTTCGGAAATGAACCGAGTTGTGTCATGATTGCCCAGTATTCTGGAAATAGTAATTCCCAAACCCTCATAAGATTTATCCGACGCTTCTATTATGTCAGCCACATCTTTGAAACTACCGGTTCCGTATGCAATCGTTGAACGCAGTGTCCACATCAACGGAAAATCGAAAGCACTTTCCAGGCCATCAGGCCCTAAGTGATAACGTATTTGATTGATCCCAGATTGACCGCCACCCGTATAAACCTCGCCAAGAAGAAACCTGTCAGCGTTTTTCGAATTGCGGAGCGTATGCGCAATTTTCCTTGTGGCAGCCCGCGGCATCATCGGAACCGCATCAATTCTCACACCATCGAGATCAAATTCCTCTACCCACCACAGGGATTCACTCGATCCATACTGCATCACTGCGGGGTTTTGCCACCGATAATCTGGCAAATACGACGTAAACCAGCAGGTTTCTATGTGTGTTGCCCATGGGCAGGCTGGATCCCCACATATGCACATATCCGGGCCATCGAAAAACCAACCATCATTGCGGTGTTGCAGATATACTTGATTAGTCTCGTATACATGGTTCGGGACAATATCCAATATCACACGAATACCACGTTGATGCGCCGACGACACCAGAGCACGCAACGCTGCATCTCCACCAATTCTTGAATCAACAGCTTTTGACTCTACCGGCCAATAACCATGATAACCCTCATATAACCGTCCGTCCCAAGGCCCAATCCTGGCCTCAACCGGATTCACATACACCGGCGAGAGCCAAACAGCCGTAACTCCGAGAACCTCAAACATCCCATTCTCAATCGCCCCACGAACCCCATCCAACGTCCCTCCAGCTCGCCCGCCTGACGATGACGGCGACAACAAATGGCCGCCATCACCCAAAAACCGGTCGACAACAATTTGGTAAAGGATCCCATCACTCCACTTTTCCATCGCAGGCTCAGTCCACACAACGGAACGAGCAGGTTCTGCAACCCGATATGCCTGGTCCGACGCAGACACTGTCACGGTTCGCTTTCCGCGTTGCAGCCCCGTGGCTTCAACCACAATTTTGCCTGTTTCCGTATCCACACTTCGCACAACAAACTGCGCTCCATCCGAAGACTCAACCCGAACACTCTTGGGTTCAAGCCCATCGCCATAGACAGAACGCCAGAATGTGTTGTGGATCCGGGTGGTTCCATCCGACGTTGCCTGCACCTCGCCTTCTTCGATTTTGGGCTTGTAGCAATCAGGCGATATCAAGAGAGAAACCTCCTCGTTGCCCCGAAACGCCGTTAGCGGGTTGAAGTCATCAATTCGCGGAATTCCATCTTCGACAATTAGATACAGATGTTCACCAGGAGCAACAGTCAGCCGAGCCAAGTACCAACCGTCATCCCGTCGATCCATCTCCACCGACACCCCATTCCAGTCGTTCCAGCTTCCGGTGATTCCAACCGACGCATTGGGTTTGGAGGCTTGTGCCCAAACGAGTACGTTGCAGTCTCGTGTCGGGGCTGGCTCTTCGGTGTTCCGTTTTCCGCAGCTTGGGGCAAGAGCAATAAGAAACACGATAGTCAGAATCCGCACCGATCGATGTCGCGTGTGGATCGCGGGCATTGCAGACATTACATGGACTGCAGGCATTGCAGGCATTGGGTGGAAGACTAGCCCGCTGAGGTGTGTCGGGCCAGCACTCGGGGTTACGGCAGAGCTTCGAGACGGGCTTCAACCGTGTTCCAGTTAATGTTCTCCCAGAAGTCTTCGAGATACGCCGCCCGGGCAGTGCCGTAGTCAATCATGTACGCGTGCTCGAAAACATCCAGCACCAGCAGCGGGACGCAGAATGGCACCTGGTTCATGTGCTGCTCGATCGCGAACACGTGGGTTCTCTTGTCAATCGCTGCCAGGGCCCACACGGCCCAGCCCACTGGCGGGACTTTCCCGGTGTTGAGCAGTTCTTTCTTGAAGGCGTCGAGACTACCGAAGTCTCGCTCGATAAGAGCCATGGTTCGTGGGCCGGGTTTGGTGGTTCCTGGTTCGCCGAGGTTTTCGAAGTAATGCTGGTGAAGCCAGACGCCGTTGCTGACCCATGCCTCGCGACGTTTTAGTTCTCCCCATTCGGAGAAGTGCGGGTTTGCTGCGCTGCTGTCGGCCTTGCTTAGGAGTTCTTGGACTCTGTTGTGCTGGTTGACGTAGCCCTTGTAGAGAACATCGCGGTGCTCTTGGAGCTGCCTGTCCGACATTCCCTTGAGCTTGCCTTCGAGGGGGAAATCCTTCGGTTCGAGTTTGCGAATTGGATCCGCTGTCATGGTTCTATCCTCTGTGCTCGACTCCTAGTCGGGAAACTGAATTGGGCGATCGCATGTGACCACCGCTGGCGACCGGTTGTTTGCCAGATAGCTACCGGTTGTCTGACATGGTTATGGCAGTTTGCCGCGGATGGGTACGCTAAATCGCACACTATCACGGTCACGAGCTTGGGGATGCCAGATATTGGAGGCCAGATATTGGAAGCCAGATATTGGAAGTCAGGTATTGGGAAGGCAGGTATCGCCGCAAAACTAGACTTGGCCCTCGTACTCGCATCTAGCGTCAGCGGTTTCCCACACCGCAACGCGTCGCAACATGGGCAGCAGGCCTATGAGTTCGTGCCAGATCCACCGCGTGAGGTTCTCACAAGTCGGGTTGTGTAGGTTGGGGAGATCGTTGAGCACCGCGTGGTCCAAACGGCATTTGACGCTCGTCCATGCCTTGTCTAGTTCCCCGAAGTCTATCAACCACCCGGCTTCCGGATCGACATTTCCTTCGAGAGTGATCTCGACTCGGTAGCTGTGGCCATGCATTCGGCCGCATGGGTGTTCCTCACCGACTTGCGTCAGACGATGGGCAGCTTCGAATTTGTATTCCTTGACGAGTCGCACACTCATGGCGGGGCTTCCTACGGGGTTGTTGTAATAGTGCAAGAGTTTTTGTGGCATCAGATTGCTGCTGATCTCGAGTGATGTTCTCACGTTCCGAGATCAGCGAGCAATTCGCCGATCGCTGGCAATGGCAGTACGCGGCATGCCACACCGGCTCGAATTACCGCCATGGGCATTCCGTCGACAACAGCAGTTTCGCGGCTTTCCACCACCAGAAGTCCGCGCACCGCGGCGATTGCGCGCGCCCCTTCAACGCCGTCGTCGCCCATGCCTGTCAGCACAACCCCGACCGATCGGGATTTGGCAACTTGCGCTACGGTTCGAAACAGTCTGTCGGCGCTTGGAACGTATGAGTCGCCGTGATCGGGGCTGCATGTTCGGACCTTCATTTGTAGACTGGTTCCTGTCAGTTCCATGCATTTTCCGCCTGGGCAAACATAGGCGTGATGGGCGTAGACTTGGTCCCCATCGGAGGCTTCTCGAACAGTGAAGGAACTGCTGCGGTCTAGTCGGGATGCGAATGCTCCGGTGAAATTGTGGGGCATGTGCTGGGATACCAACACAGCAGCGGGCAAGCTGGCGGGCAAGCGAGAGAATACGTCGAGGAGTGCAGTCGGCCCACCGGTCGAAGCTGCAATTGCGATGACGAACCTTGGGGTTCGCAGTGGGGCGCTGGGTCCAGATATTCTTGTTGGTGCGGATATTTGACTGAGCTGGGTTGAGACACCGGAACGGTAAGGTTTGATCCGAATGGGTCGCAGAGTGCGAGCGAGCAAGACTTTCTGGACTAGCTGATTGGCTGCTTCTTGGGTGTAGAACCCGTTGTGGGGTTTTTCGACGAAGTCGATGGCACCCAGTTCGAGAGCTTTGAACACGTGTTCGTTGCGGCTGTGGCTCGATACCACGATCACGGGGACAGCATGTCGAGACATGAGGATGCGAAGGAACGTGAATCCATCCATGCCCGGCATTTCGAGGTCGAGAGTTACGGCTTGCGGCTGCGCAGATTCGATGATGCGAAGGGCTTCTTCGCCCCCGGAAGCTTCGCCAACGACACTGACCCGGCCGCTATCTTCGAGGACCCGCCGAATGCCGCGTCGGTTGAGGGGAGAGTCGTCGACGATGATGACCTTGACTCGGTTGTCGTGTTTTTCCCCGCTGCCGATCGTCGGATTTGTGGCTGCTGTGTTTGTGAGGGGCTGGGAGTAGCTGGGTTTGGTGTAGCTAGGTTTGTGTGCCAGAGGGTTTTCTGGACGCTGGTAGACTGTGTCGTTTTTTAGTCTGACGGGTGTAAAAGGGGCTGGGTCAGCTAACAGGGATTCTGAATGGCCGAGCATGAGGAATCCACCTGGAAGCAGGCGATCGAACAGCATCCTGAGAACTCTGCGTCGCGAGTCCTCAGCGAAGTAGATGAGCACGTTGCGGCAAAAGATGGCGTCAGCTTGCCCGTAGAGTTTCTGGTCAGCGATGTCGAGCATGTTTGCCTGTTCAAATCTGCACATGGCTCGCAACTGAGAACAGACAACGCTCCCCGTGTCGGAGGGTTGGAAGTACTTTTTTCGACGTATGGGGGTGGTTGCCCGGAAGGAGCTTTCGGCATAGACGCCGCGTCGGGCGGTGGCGATTCGCTTGTGCGATAGGTCTGTTCCGATGACTCGAACTGTCGCATTGGCGAACAGCCCAGACTCGTCGAGCATGGCAGCGATGGAGTATGCCTCTTCGCCGGTGGAGCACCCCATGCTCCAGCAAGAGATATGTCTCCTGTTTCGGCCGTCGCGGACAAGCTTCGGAATTGTCTCGTCGCGGAAAGCTTCGAGCTGAAAGATCTCGCGGAAGAAATACGTCTCGCTGTTGGTGACCAGGTCGCAGATGTTTTGGATCTCAGCCTCGGCGCGCGGGCCGTATCGGAGGATTTGATAGTAGTCGGCGAACGAAGACATACCGAGTCCCGAAACTCTGGAGCGGATGCGACGTCGGATTTCCCGGGTGTGTGCGTCGCCGAATGCGTGCCCGGTGCGTTCTCTCAACAGGTCTCGGATTGGATGGAAGTCAGCACCACCGGAACTTGGGGGACCGTGGCGCGAACTGTTTGGACAGCTACTTTGGGGGATCTTTGGGTACGGGCTACTCAATGTGTTTGAGTCTATGGTTCGTTGCGCACAGGTGGCAACACGGCAGGCAATACGGCAGGCAATACGGCTGGTGATATGGCTGGCGAAACGTCTGGCGACACACCTGGCAATTGAACCGGGGATTTCACTGCGGCGTGAGCAAGATCTTCGAGGTACAGGCCGTCCACAAGAAACACAAGGTTGCCGTTGTTGGATGTGACGCCGAGCAGTCGGCGTTGGGTGTCGACATGGCCGAAATTTGGTGTCGGCCCAATGTCTTCATTGGTAGCAGAGAAAACCCCTTCGACCGAGTCAACAACAAGCCCCACCAAGCTTCCGCGAGAATTAACCACAACCCATTTCGTGTTTCGGTTTGTGGATGCTGGCACCCCGAACAGGATCCGCCAATCAATGACAGGGAGCGTGGAACCTCGAAACGCAGCGACACCCACGAACGCCGCGTTGAGCTGCGGCAACGCAGTCAGCGGAAGTGGATTGATCACCTGATGCACATAGCGAACGTCGATAGCGTAGTGGGCATCGCCGACTGTGATATCCACCAGGCTCGTGGCGCTCATATGATTGGCGGGAGATTTTTCGGATCGGCCTATCATTTTTCGATGAGTTCGAGGAAGGGCTCGAGCTTGATGATCAACACAATGCGGTTGTCGACCCGCACGATGCCACTCGCATGGTCAGCAGGGTCGCGTCCAAATCCAGCAGACGCGGGTTCGATTTCCGATGGGGAGAATCGGTAGACCTGGAGCACGCTGTCCACATAAATGCCAACAGTGTCGCGCTCGGGCCAGGGCAACACCAGGATTCGCGACGCGCGAGTTGGGGCGGGAGATCCGAGGCCCAGGCGGTGTCGCAGATCCGCAACCGTGAGGATTCTTCCGCGAACTCCGACAATTCCCATGATTGTCGACGGTGACCTTGGGACCACGGTGATGGGGGGGATCCGCAGGATTTCTCCGACGGTGTTTATGGGGATCGCGTAGCTCTCATTGTCGAGGCGAAACCCGAGGAAACCGAGACGTTCGTCAGCTATGCTGTCGCTATTGAGAGGGTTGCGCACAAGAGCAATTGCGTTGCGATTTGTCCTTGCCTCCAATCTCGCGCCAGATCTCGCATTTGCTCTAGCACCGGCTCGTTCCGTCAATGGACCCTCGCAGCAAGTTTCGGGATTGTTCCTGGCATCAGAACTTCCTCTAGTAGCATGGGCATATCCAGGACCAGCGCCACATGCTGGTCACTCAACTCCGTGACTCCAGCAAATCCAGGTGCCGATATCAGAGGTCCCGTCAACGCTTTGATCACAATGTCGCGACGTCCGACGATCTCATCAACGACGAACCCGCATCGAAGTGACGCAGCGACTGCGTCCACGATGGCGAGTTTCGATTTGTTGTCGGGGGTTTGCGCGGGACTGTTCTCGTGGTGTCCGAACAATGAGCTGAGACGGCACAGATGGAGGATTTTCCGCGAACAGTCGCGATTTCATGCCCCTCAACCTTGTGAACTGCAGACGCGTCGAGCATCAGCGCTTCCTGGATGTTGGATAACGGCAGCGCGTACGTGGCACCGCCAACCACCACGATAAGAGCCCCAATCATCGCCAATGTGGTTGGCAGCGTGATGGTGATTTTGGTTCCGATGCCAAGCTCGCTCTGAAGATCAATCACACCACCGAGACGTCCGATATTGGTCTTCACCACGTCCATTCCAACCCCTCGTCCTGAGAGGCTGCTCAGCTCACCGCGAGTGCTCAGACCAGGATGGAAAACCAGAGCCAACTGCTCTTGCGATGACAGCTCGTTGCCCTCTGCTTCCGTCATCAAGTTCTGCGCGACAGCAGCCCTCACCAGATGCATCGCATCGATGCCAGCGCCATCGTCCTCGACCTCGACAACAACTTGATTCCCCTTTTGGTATGCGTTGAGAGCGATGGTCCCCGTGGCTGGTTTTCCGACGTTTTCTCTGGTCTCGCGGTCTTCGATCCCGTGATCGAGAGAGTTGCGAATCATGTGCATCAACGGATCGCTGAGTTCTTCGCCGATGAGTTTGTCCACCTCAGTTTCCGCGCCGGTGATGACCAAATTCACCTCGCGGTTGACCTCGCGGCTTGCCTGTCTCGCCACGCGTGCAAGTTTCTCAAACACTTGGCCGAGAGGAACCATTCGAACCTCGAGGATTGCGGTTTGGATTGACGCCAAGTGTCGGTCGAACCCACGATTGAGGCGATCGAGATCACGCGCGAGGGGGCTGAGGGAAGGTTCCGCGCGAACTTGTTCCAGTATTCGAGCCAGACCACCGCGGATTATCGCAAGATCTCCGACTTGGTTCATGAGGTGGTCGAGTCGGCTGATGTCCACTCTCACGGTCTTGGCAACAGATCGAAGACTTGTGTCAGATCTGGCAAGGGACCTAGATGTGCGATGGTTGGCGTTCCTGGGATGTGCTGCGCTGTTGGATTTGTCGACGCTACCGGTGTGCGACGAGAGTTGGTTCGAAGCGGCGCGTGCTGATGAGCGTTCGGTGGATATGGATGAGGAAGCGGCGTGAGGTTGTCGAGCAGTGGATATCGGTGGTTCCAGGCATCCACTGGAGTCTTGTTCGGTGCTCTCTTGTCCGGTGCCCTCTTGTCCAATGCACCTTGGCATTTCCTCGACGGATCCATTGGACAGCATCACTGCCTCGCGGACTGATTCGATGCTTGCGTTGGATGCGAGCAGTACTTCTAGTTCTATGCTGTTTTCTAGGACGGTGTCTCCGGTGGGTAGGTATGTGATGATTTCGCCGAAAGGCTTGATTTGCGTTCTCAGGGCCTCGAGTTGCTCGTCGATGGTGGCAATTTTGAAGGCAACTCGGATTTGGAAAAGACGCAGTCCGTTGTCGATTGCGAGTTTGAGTCTGTGCTCTTCGTATTCTGTGAGGATGGCGAGCATCTCTGAGTCGAGGTCGTACGGGGTATCTGCGGCTGCGGCCTGACCCGCCGGGCCTGTTGCTGCTCTGAGTTCGCGGAAGAACGACTCGAGTTCATCGTCAGCGCAGTCTTCGTCGGGGGCGTATTTGCTGGATGACAGAAGTCGGTTGTAGATTCCGATTGCCCGAACGAGCTGATCGAGGATTTCTGGGGTGAGCGTGATCCTGCCGAGGCGGATGTCGTCGAGAGTGTTTTCGAGTTCGTGGGAGAGTGTTGTGAGTTTGGACTCGTCGAAGAGGCCGCAAAGTCCTTTGAGGGTGTGTACGCCGCGAAACACGGCGTTGATCAGGTTGGGGTCTGCTTCGCCACTTTTGTCGGTGTGGTTTCTATAGGTGTGGTTTTTGTCAGTTCCGTGGTGGGCGCAGTCCATTTCTGTGCGATCGAGAAGAAGGAGATCTCTCGACAGTTGGTCGATGATTTCCTGAGCTTCGGACAGGAACTCGTCACGCTCGCTTGTGCCCAGAACTCCTAGCTTGTTTTCCAGATGCCCTGGGGAGCTGTCCACAGGTGCGTCCATCGGGCTGTCCACTG
>Ga0123356_10001743_pt1 | contig 23673 bp, 20 predicted proteins | sample TergutEmb28metaG_2_FD_92546 | JGI IMG/M metagenome (GOLD analysis project Ga0123356, IMG submission 92546) | Embiratermes neotenicus P3 segment gut microbial communities from Petit-Saut dam, French Guiana - Emb289 P3 | ecosystem: Host-associated > Arthropoda: Insects > Digestive system > Gut ...
CATATTTGCTATAACTGCTTGTACGAAAAACGGTGATGATGCAGAACCACCGGATGGCAATGACCCTATTATAACGAACGGTAACGGGTCGAGTGCTTATATCCCGACACCTGAACCTTCTTTTCTTAGCCCGCAAGCTGTCGATAGTACACGTCCGGAGCTTATGCTCTCATCAACCTCTATCATGGCAGACGGGCAGGTAGTAGGTGAGTATAACTTTTTTCCGAGGTTTAACTTTTCTCATGGCGACAATTACTCAAATGTTGAAGGTATAACAACCTTTCGCGGCAGTAACTTCAGGAATAATGCAGCTTACGGATATGCAGACATCCGTGAAGGTATACTAACCGAAATGTGGAGACGTCCCACAGGTTCTCTTACAGCTCCCGACGGTGCTCTTTGGAGAGGCCACGGCTGGACAGGTCAGCCGCTTATTACTAAATGGCCGGCACAGACACGGGCGATAATGTCAAACATGCATGACTGGGCAAAAGAGCAGGAAGAACTTGTAGAAGTTATTTACCCTGCCATGGACGGATATATTTATTTTCAAGAGCTTGGAACGGGAAAAGACACACGTGAAAAATTATTTATTGGTTGGACATTTAAAGGCTGCGGAGCAATAGACCCGCGCGGATTTCCGCTTCTTTATGTCGGAGCAGGATATGACAGTGCTCTGGGCAATGCCAGAATATTTATAATCAGTCTCTTAGACGGCTCGATATTACATACATTCGGACAGGACGATCCGTTTGCACCGAGAAGATTACCCGAGCCTCATTCATATGCTGACTCGTCACCTATAATAGACGTCGAAAATGACAGACTCATTTATCCGAGCGAAAACGGTTTAATATATATAATGGATTTAAATACCAGATACAACCCGGACTTTGGAACGATAACCGTCTCACCGTCGGACGTTATAAAATGGCGCTTTGACGGCATCCGACATGAAAAAAACGGTAATTTCTGGTACGGCATTGAGTCGAGTATTTCCGTGTTTGAAGGTTATGCATACATCACCGACAACGCAGGTCATATGATATGCTTGAACCTTAACACACTCGAAGCTGTGTGGGTGTTTGATACTCTTGATGATACAAACAATTCGCCGGTATTTTCAATAGAAAATGACAGAGCATATATCTATGTTGGTGCCGGCTTCCACGGAGGCTGGCGAGCTCCCGCCGACGGCACGGCAGTTGTTCCGGTTTGGAAGCTTGATGCCAATACCGGAGAGGTAATCTGGCAGGTAAACTTCGACTGTTATACACAAAGTGGTGTTTCGGGAGGAATCCAAGGCACTATTGCATCGGGACAAAACAGCCTAAGTGACTTAATATTTGTACCTGCAGCAAGAACACCGACTGTGGGAGCGGGAACTCTTGTCGCTATCAGAAAAAGCACCGGAGAGATTGTATGGGAGCATACAAGTACATACTCGTGGGGCTCACCTGTTTGCGTATATAACAGCGATGGCAAAGGTTTTATAATCCAAACAGACACTGCAGGGGATATGTTTTTACTTGACGGGCTCTCGGGTCAGCTTTTAGACAGTGTAAATCTTGGTTCTCTTATAGAAGCATCTGCTGCAGTATATGAAAATATAGCCGTAGTAGGTACCAAAGGCGGGATGGATATTCGCGCTGTCAGATTATCGTAAGGCTAAATTTGTTTGAATATATTCAAACAAATCCTACAATGTACCATTTTCTCGCCGATAAATCGGCAACCGAAAATGATGTACAAAATGACAAGGCCTTTTCATAGTCGTTTTGTGCATAGAGTCGTGAGAAAGGCATTGTCATTATTATATGAAAAGACATGGTTTAACACTTCTTGCGGGAATAGCAATTTTTTTGGTTATTATTTTAGTAATGCCTTCTGTGTGTACTATTGGTATTGTTGACGGTAAGCTTGCGTTTGCATGGACAGACTTCTCAGTCTATGCAATTAAAACTCCGGAACCACCAACACCAACTCCCACGGCTCCGCAGGAGACGTTACCAACACCCACTCCTACCCCAACTCCTACGCCCGAACCCACACCCGAGCCAACTCCCGAGCCAACACCCGAACCCGAGCCGCCATATTTACTCTCTTTTGAACCCCGTGCAATAGAAGAAACAGCTCCGGATATCCTACTCACTTCGGAAGATATCATGGTCGGAAATACAATAGTTAATGAGTTTGAGTTTGAAAACCCTTTTAATTTCGGACCCGGTGACGAATACTCCATGCTCGAGGGAATTTTAACATTTCGCGGAAATAATTTTAGAGACACAGCCTCCTTTGGCTACGCAAATATAGTAAACGAAAAGTTCAGCTCCACATGGCACCGTGCTACAGCTTCACTTGCCGGCGCCGAAGGCAGAATGTGGACAGGGCACGGTTGGACCGGTCAGCCTTTGATAGTCAGATGGCCTATTGAAACCAGAGAGATTATGACAAATATGCACCAGTGGGCAAGAATGCAGGAAGACCTCGTTGAGGTCGTATATGCAGCCATGGATGGATATGTATATTTTCAGGAGCTCGAAACCGGCAAGGACACACGTGAGAGGCTTTTCTTAGGTTGGACATTTAAAGGCAGCGGCTCTCTCGACCCGCGCGGTTATCCGCTTTTATATGTCGGAGCAGGAGACAACAATGCAAGAGGCACTGCGCGTATCCTTATAGTCAGCCTGATAGACGGCAGTGTGCTGCATGAATTCGGCTTTAATGACCGTTTTGCACCTCGTAACTGGCATGCAGCAGATTCGGCTCCTCTTGTTGATGCCAAAAATGACCGTCTTATATACCCGAGTGAAAACGGAACCTTATACATTCTCGATTTAAATACAAAGTATGACCCGGTTGAAGGTACTATCAGTATAGAGCCCGAAACAGTGAAATGGCGTTTTAGAGGTAAGCGTTCGAATATAGGAAATATGTTCTGGCTTGGTATAGAAAACAGCATGTCCATATATGAAAGCTATGCATATTTTGCCGATAACGGCGGTCATATGATATGCTTAAACTTAAACACTCTTGAAACGGTATGGGCATTTGATACCCTTGACGATACCAACAATTCGCCGGTGTTTTCGGTAGAAGATCAACGTGCATATATCTACATAAGCACAGGCTTTCATGGTGGCTGGCGGGCATCAAGCAATAGTACAGCTGTTGTGCCGATTTGGAAGCTTGACGCAGAAACAGGTGAAATAATCTGGCAGGTTGACTATTATTGTTATACTGTAAGTGGTGTTTCCGGTGGTGTGCAGGGCACAATTGCAGTCGGCAAGTACGATCTTGAAGATTTGATATTTGTCCCCATAGCAAGAACTCCGACCGGAGGCGTCGGTACGCTCGCTGCTATAAGTAAAAGTTCGGGAGAGATAGTCTGGGAATATCAAACGGGGCGTTACTCATGGAGCTCACCTGTTTGTGTTTATACCGAAGACGGGAAAGGCTATATCGTCTATAATACGGCAAACGGCGATATGCATTTGCTTGACGGACTGACAGGAGAACTTAAAGATAAAATAAGTATCGGAACATTGGTGGAATCATCTGCTGCAGTGTTCGAAAATACTATAGTAATTGGTACACGTAGCCAACGTATAGTAGGAGTGCGGATTACATGAAAAAACGGGCAAAAATATTTATAGCTGTAATTGTCTTGGTGCTGGTGGTATTGCTTGCGATGCCATCGGTGCTTGAGATTGATATATCGGCAAGTGGTTTGACTGTCGGACTTTCCGAGCATGTAATGTCATCGATGCATGTAGTTGCAGCTTTACAGACGGTTCCGGAGGAACCACCGGAGATATTGGCGACACCTACACCAACCCCTACTCCAACACCAACCCCAACCCCAACTCCTGAACCGGATCCCACGCCGGAAACCACCCCAACCCCCGACCCATATACCACAATCACAATCACATTTGCAGGTGATACAACCCTCGGCGGTGAGTATGGAGGTAACAGCTATGCCCAGTTTATGCGTTTCTTTGACGAAATAGGTGGAGACCATGAATTTTATCTGAGAAATTTCAGAGATATTTTTGAAGCGGATGACCTGACAATACTTAATTTTGAAGGAACCCTAACCGAATTAACACGCGGCAGGCGTGAGCGCTTTAATTTCAGAGGACCTCCTCATTTGATAGAGGTTTTAACCTCATCAAGTGTAGAGGTTGTCTCTCTTGCAAACAATCACATAAATGACTTTGGCGCAGCGGGCTATAAGGATACTGTTGATGTTTTAAACGAAGCCGGAATCAGATATTTCGGTAATGCTCACAGCATATTTAAGATAGATGATATTGACTATTACACGATTGTTGAAGTAAAAGGAATTAAAATCGGCCTGTTCGGCTTTCTTGCATGGGAAGGTTGGGGAGATTTTATTAAGCACACTACAGAAGCTGTTGAAGCACTCCAAGCAGAAGGAGCTCAGCTTATTATAGGTTATCATCACTGGGGACACGAGCTACACTTTGAACCCGAAAGACTTCAAAAGCAGGTCGGTCGCCATGCAATAGATATAGGTGCGCATTTAATAGTCGGCTCACATCCTCACGTTATCCAGGGAATAGAAGAGTATAAAGGCAGAAATATAGTTTACTCTCTCGGTAACTTTGCTTTTGGCGGTACTGCATATCCCACCCATTTGGACTGTATAGTATTTCAACAAACATTCACTTTTTATAATGGAGAGCTTGTTGATGACAATGTTACAAATGTAATACCGACACTTTCTTCGTCAAGAGGAAGACCAAGTAACTATCAACCTACACCTGCAGAGGGTGCCGATGCCGACAGAATAATGGCTCTATTGGAGCGGCTCAGTAACGACTTAAATAATTAGCCCGGAGGAAAAGCAAAAGTGGAAGAACTCGAAAAAGAACAAAATGAAAATACCAAGAAACTGAGTATGAGTCTCTTTGATTGGATACAATGTGTTTTTTCCGCATTAATATGCTGTATTCTGATATTTGTATTTTTTGGCAGAACAATCGGAGTTGACGGCAGATCAATGGAAAAAACCCTGAAAGATACAGACAGAGTTGTCATGCGAAGCTTGTTTTATACTCCTCAAAACGGCGATATTATTGTTTTTCAATCAACTTCCGTAGAGAGATTTCGGAACACTCCGCTTGTCAAACGTGTTATAGCCATCGGAGGACAGACCATTGATATCAATACCGACACAAGTGAAGTTTTTGTTGATGGAGTACTACTCGACGAACCCTATACACACACACTTACTACAAGTAGACAGGATTTTGAAGGGCCCCTAACGGTTAAAGAAGGTCATGTCTTTGTTATGGGGGATAACAGGGCTTCTTCAACAGACAGTAGAAATGCTGATGTCGGAGAAGTAGATGTCAGATATATATTGGGTAAGGTTCTGTTCATTCTGATACCGGGTGAATCTCCGGATGGGGCGCGTGACTGGAGCCGGTTTGGTGTTGTCAAATGAATATTCAATGGTATCCCGGTCATATGACCAAGGCCCGCAGAATGATGGCGGAGAATCTTAAACTTATCGATGCGGTATGTGAAATAATAGACGCACGGATTCCCGTTTCAAGCCGAAATCCGGACATGAATGAAATTACCGAAGGAAAACCCCGGATAATTATTTTTAACAGAATAGATCAGGCAGACCCCGAACAGAATAAAAAATGGGTTTCGGAGCTAAAAAAAGATAATGCGGTAATTATTGAAACCGATTGTAAAAGCGGCAAAGGCATCGAAAAAGTCGGCGCGGCAGCACGTACTCTTTTGGCCGAAAAACTGAGTGCATATGCCGCAAAAGGACAAACAGGCAGAAAAATACGTTTGATGGTAGTAGGCATTCCTAATGTTGGCAAATCGTCATTTATTAACCGTGCGGCAGGGAGAAAAGCTGCGCAAACATCGGATAAGCCGGGTGTCACACGCGGCAAGCAATGGATAGCTCTCAGTAACGGCCTTGAACTGCTTGACACACCGGGTGTGTTGTGGCCGAAATTTGAAGACCCTGTCGTAGCAGAAAACCTTGCATTTACAGGCGCAATACGCGACGAAATAATGGATACGGAAGAACTCGGTGCTATGCTGATGCTAAAACTGGCAGGGCTTTATCCCGAGCGTATCATCGAAAGATATAAAATGAGCGATATAGTAAATCTCGAGGGATATGAAATGCTGACGCAAGCAGCAAAAAGGCGCGGGTTTATAGTATCGGGCGGCGAGTATGATATCGGACGTATGGCAGTTATTCTACTTGATGAGTTTCGCGGAGGAAAATTAGGTAGGATTACACTCGACCGGATATGACGGAGATATACTTTTGAATCTATGGGAGCAGGAAGAACAATTATTTAAACAAGGATATAAGACAATATGCGGTGTTGACGAAGCCGGCAGAGGAGCGCTGGCAGGACCGGTTTTTGCCGCGGCTGTCATATTGCCTTATCAAACAGATATAAAAGGATTAAATGATTCAAAAAAACTCACAGCTGCCATGCGGGAAAAATTATTTGATGAAATAACCGGTATCGCGGTTGTTTATTCAATAGCAAAAGCAGAGCATGACGAAGTTGATGAGCTTAATGTGCTAAGAGCAACCTATCTTGCTATGAACCGTGCCATCAAAGACCTTTCTGCAGTACCGGATATGGCGCTTATTGACGGAAATCAAAACTCCGGTATCAATCACACAAACAGGTGCATTATCGGCGGTGACGGCAAGTCGGCATCTATAGCTGCTGCATCCATTCTTGCTAAGGTAAGCAGGGACAGATATATGACGGATATATCAATCAATTATGCCGGGTATGCGTTTGAAAAGCACAAGGGTTACGGCACTAAACTCCATTACGAGAGAATACGCGAGTTTGGACCGTGCGTTATTCACAGAAAAACATTTTTAAAGAGGCTGCATTAGATTATGGACACAAGAGAGCGTGGTAAGTGGGGAGAAGAAGTAGCTCTTGATTATTTAAACAAGAAAAACTATACTGTTGTCCAAAGAGGATTTCGTTCCCGTTTCGGTGAAATTGACATCATAGTAAAAAACAAGGAGTACCTTGTTTTTGTTGAAGTAAAAACAAGAAAAAACGCAAACTTTGCGTATGCGCGTGAGTATATCGGTAAAACCAAACAAAGAAAGCTTATTTCAACAGCAAACTATTACCTGGCTAAAAGACCGACGAAGCTGCAACCGCGCTTTGATGTTATAGAAATATATACGGATTCAAAAGAAATAAATCATATAGAAAACGCATTTGGAGCACGATGACATGTTATACCAAAGTACCGGTAGAAACACCGAAAAAATTAAAGCGTCGGAAGCAATTATCCGGGGACTTTCAAAAGACGGCGGATTATTTGTGCCTGAATCATTTCCTAATATATCAGGGGAAACACTGACACAGCTGATATCAAAGAGTTACAGTGAGCGCAGTGCCTATATAATGGGTTTGTTTCTGGATGAGTTTTCGCAGGATGAACTCGGCAAGTTTACCGGCAAAGCATACAACACGAAAAATTTTGATACCGAAAAGATAGCACCGCTTCATGCTGTAAACAAGAACACCTTTTTTCTGGAACTCTGGCACGGACCGACATGTGCTTTCAAGGATATGGCATTGCAAGTTATGCCATATCTGCTGATAGAATCACTGAGAAAAAACGGAGACAAGCATGATGTTTGTGTGCTTGTCGCTACATCCGGAGATACGGGAAAAGCAGCACTCGAAGGTTTCCGTGATATACCGGGCATAAAAATAATGGTGTTTTACCCAAAAGACGGTGTTTCTGAGATTCAAAAGCTGCAAATGACTTCACAATCAGGAGATAATGTGTTTGTAACTGCAGTAGAAGGTAATTTTGACGATACTCAAACAGGTGTAAAGAGGATTTTTTCGGATAGTACTGTAGCAGATGCACTTGAAAAAAAAGGATACCTGCTCTCATCGGCAAACTCCATTAACTGGGGTAGGCTTGTTCCTCAAATAGTTTACTATGTGTCTGCTTACTGTGACCTTATAGATAACGGGACTATAAAACTTGGCGAAAAGATTAACTTTTGTGTACCAACCGGAAACTTCGGTAATATACTGGCAGGCTATTACGCTCATAAAATCGGGTTGCCTATAAATAAACTGATTTGCGCATCAAACCGTAACGATGTTTTGACGCAGTTTATAAACACGGGAGCTTATGACAGAAACAGAACATTTTATAATACGATATCACCTTCGATGGATATACTGATATCAAGTAATTTAGAAAGATTAATATTTGAATTATCGGGAAAAGACGGAGATAGTATAGCATCATATATGTCGGCGTTATCCGATAAGGGGAGTTATGCTGTGCCGGAAGCGGTACTTGATAAAATACAAAGTCTCTTTGCTTCCGGTTACTGCTCTGAAGAGGATACGAAAAAAGCAATAGCCGATGTATGGAGCAAAAACGGATATTTGATAGATACACACACAGCAGTTGCTTATAAGGCGATAAACGATTACAAAGAAAAAACGGGAGATGAAAGCGTCAGTATTGTGGTATCGACTGCAAGTCCCTATAAGTTTTGTGAAAGTGTGTTGGAGGCTCTTGGAGTATCTACGGAAAAAAGCGGAGTGGCGCTGATGGATATATTATTTGATTACACAAAAGTAACTATTCCGGCACCTCTTGCAGTCTTAAAAAATACAAAACCGCGTTTTCCGGGGTCTATAAAACAAGATGAAATGAAATCTGCAGTGTTGCAGTTTCCGGGAGGATAAAAAGCTTGGCTCTTTATGCAATAGGAGATTTACACCTGTCACACAATACCGATAAACCAATGGATGTTTTTGGCGGTAATTGGGTTGATTATATGAATAAGCTTACGCAAGGACTAAAAATCCTATGTGACGATGATGTTTGCATACTTTGCGGTGATACCTCATGGGCAATGTCTCTCGAAGAAGGTCTTGAGGATTTTAAATATATCGAAAACTTACCCGGCAGAAAAATAATTGTTAAAGGAAATCATGACTATTGGTGGTCTACACTGACCAAAATAAACACTTTCTTTGAAGAAAATGATATTAAAACAATTGACATACTTTATAATAATGCTTTCTTTTATGAAGATGTGGCAATTTGCGGATCGCGAAGCTGGCTAAGTGATGATAAACTTACAACGGAGCAAAACACTAAAATAATCGCAAGAGAGGTTACAAGACTGCGCACTTCCTTGCAGGCGGCAGGTGATGTGTCACGCCGGTTATGCTTCCTTCATTATCCTCCGCAAATCGGTACTATCGTATGCAATGATATTATTGATGTTATGAATGAATTTGCTGTAGAAGAATGTTATTACGGTCATTTACACAGTGAAGGTCACAGACTTGCAATTCGTGGTATAATAAATGGTATAAAGTATGATATAATCTCTGCAGATTATATAAACTTCACACCACAGAGGATTCTTTAATGAGAAACAGAGACGGAAAAGCAATAATAGCTATCTTGATATTGCTGATAATTATATTGGCATCACTGTTTCTTTGGTATTTGGCAATAATGAAACACTTCGGGTTAGGCGGTGAAAAGACAGACGATGCTTCACCACCGCCGGGTACAACAGATACATCACCTGATACAGACCCGGATGCCACAGACCCCGACACAGCACCGGATGACGGAAATCCGCAAGGTGGTGACCCGGATGGGGATATGTTAACACCCGGAGATTTTGACATCACATTACTCAGTATCGCCACCGAATTTCCGGATATACAAAGAGAGCTTAGTTCAATAGCCTTGGATTATAACTGCGCAGCAGTAAGTCTGGTAGTATATAACGGAGATACGGGAGAATACTTTACTTACGAGTTTGGTAATTCGAACCTGGAAACAAGAGACAAAGTAACAAGCTATACGAAATTTCGTATAGCTTCACTTTCGAAACTCGTGACGGCTATTTGTGTTCTGACATTGGTTGATGACGGATATGTAAGCCTTGATATGGATGTGTCAAATTATTTTGGATATGAAGTAAAAAACCCTCATTTTCCGGACACTCCGATTACGACGCGAATGTTACTCGATCACACTTCATCAATATTTGATTCCGGAGCATTTTTGGCATCAAGGGACAGAGAATCTTCCGAATCCGTTCGTTACTTATTGGAGTTAGGTACGTCCTTTCGCAGAAATCAACCGGGCTCTCTCTTTGAGTATTCAAATTTAGGGTATGCAGTTTTGGGATCACTGTGCGAGAGAGTAACCGGAAAATCGCTCGACACATATGCAAGAGAGGTAATTTTCGATCCTCTGGGGATAGACGCTGCATATGTACCGGGCAATTTGCGCGATACGGACAATATAGCGGTTATCTATGATGATTCGCATTCGGTAACACAAAGTGTTGCTGCACAGCTTGCGATAAGCGAGTCGGACACACCCGGACATGACATGCATCTGGCACATGTAAGCCTTACAATCAGCGCTGTTGATTATGCAAAAATTTTAGTAATGCTGGGAAGCGGAGGTCAGTTGGGTGATGTCAGGATTTTGTCACACGAGCAGGTAATGCAAATAAATGTAACAAATGTAGATGGTGTTACATTTAGACAAGGTCTTGCTACACGTTATTCTGTTGGTGATTTTATACCAAGAGAAGGATTCTATTGGCACACCGGCAGCTCTTATGGTGCTTTTACTCAGTATGTCTATAAGTTAACACCAAATCGTGGTGTTGTAGTCATTACAACGGGAGCTGCAGTTACGAGGCTTCCGAGTGGTATGTTTGACGTTTGCACCGACCTTGCAAGGGCTGCGTGGGAAGTGTTTGGGTAGGGGTGCTTTTTTACTTTCCGGATACCGCTATGCTGATTTGCGCCAGGTATTTAGAAGGGTCTGTCATGCATACCTCGTCATAAAGATACAAAACATACACAGGGCCGTGTATTTTTAATGAGTTTTCCCGGGCATAGTTGCTTAGCCTATCGGGCAAATCACCCATATCACCGTAATATCCGCGTTTAAATCCGATAAGATAATCTCCGGCAGGGCGTTTTTTATTGCCTGTCGGGTCAAGTGAAAAAAATCTGCCGGGTCTGCCGGGTTTTTCTATAAAATGGTTTAAATTATCATGATAACCACCAATGGGATAGTGAAGATTTACGCGAAGATCGGGTGCAGTGTGACAAAAACGCATAAAGGCGTCATACCACTCTTCGTCTTCGCTATACTCGTTGGGTTCTCCCAGAATAAATGTTTTTTCATCTCTTTTTAATACGCAAATTTTGCTCTCGTCAACATCGATTCCTTCGTCATCGTCGTTCCAGTTATCCAAGCGCACACCATTGACAGCCTTGTACCCGCTGCTCAATCTGACCCCATATCTGATTAACTCCAACCTGGCATGGATTATGGAGTAGCATTCGCTTAGCCTTTTCATCTCCATATCCAGCTCTTTTTCTTTTTCTTCGATAAGTCTAATGATACTTTCCGGAGTGCGTGTACCGGCTATACCTCCTATTGCTTTGAGAGGGAAGTTTAAGGTGCTCAGTACCGATATGAACTTGACTGTTATTATTTGCTCCGGGCTGTAGTATCTGTACTTATTTTCGGGGTCACGTTTGCTGGGGGAGAACAATTCGATATCATCCCAGTAGCGTAGAGTTGATTGCTCAATACCGGAAAAGTTAGAGAACTCTTTTATCGTGAGTAGCTTTTTCATGCAAAATCTGTCCTCCGTATCATAATAAAGTAATTTTATCATATAAAAAACGAATATACCATAGTATTTATTAAACATATTGTGCAAAGATGACACAATATGTTGTAATTATTCAATTATTAAACACTATTTATTCATTATTTGCAAAATGATTTAATAAAATGTATAGATAATAGTTGAAAATGCTTGACAAATTAAGCGTTAGCGGTTATAATCCAGTGTATGTAAATGGTGCATAATGGAGTGAAATGTTGAATAAACCCATGAATACACCAAAATGCAAAGACTGGAGGGTAGCAAATGACCGGTATATATGACCATAAAATCGATGACAAAGGCCGTTTGTTTATTCCCTCTGAATTACGTCGTGAGTTGGGAGAAGTCTTCCATGTCACTATCTCAAATGAAGATTGCCTGGCAGCGCACCCGAATGAGAGCTGGGAGCGGTTCATTGATAAAGTAAAAGCTCTGCCGATGAGCAAGCAACCCAAAATGAGGTCGTTTTTTTCAAATGCCTCAAGATGTGAGCTTGATAAGCAGGGACGTTTTTTGTTGCCGCAAAAACTCAGAGACAAAGTAGGATTAAAAAAGGATGTTTCGGTAGTCGGAATTGGTACATTTGTTCAGCTTTGGGACAGTGAGAAATTCAAGCAAATTAATGAGCAGGAATCAACAAGTGAAAACCTTGCCGCTATTATGGATGAGCTTGATTTCTGATGGAACATATACCGGTGTTGCTGGAAGAGAGCATAAAAGGGCTTAATATCAAACCGGAAGGTATCTATATAGACGCAACGTTAGGCCGGGGCGGACATTCACTGGAGATAATAAGAAAACTAAAGACCGGTAAGCTAATCGCCATTGATTGTGATACCGAAGCGATTGAAGAATCAAAAGAAAAACTCCTTGAGTACAAAAATAAAATAGTCTTTATACATGGCAACTTCAAAGATACGGTAAAAATCCTCGGAAATTTAGACATAACAAAAATCGATGGAGCACTATTTGACCTCGGAGTATCCTCGCCGCAATTAGATGACATATCACGCGGGTTTTCATATATGTCAGACACAAAACTCGATATGCGAATGGACAGGAATACAACGTTAACTGCATATGAGCTGATAAATACATACGATGAAAATGCATTAACCAAAATATTTCGTGATTATGGTGAAGAAAGATACTCGAGACTGATTGCAAAGCAAATAATTAGAAAACGCAGTGATTCACCGATAAATACTACATTTGATTTAAACGAAATTATCATTTCAGCGATACCGGCAAAAGCAAGAAGAGAGAAGCAACATCCTTCCAAACGCGTTTATCAGGCACTTAGGATAGCAGTAGGAGACGAGCTCTCTGTACTTGAAGAAATGCTCGACACAGTTCCATACATATTAAGTCCGGGTGGAAGAATCTGTATTATTTCGTTTCATTCTCTGGAAGACAGAATCGTAAAAAAAGCATTTGCATACTACGCCGACAAATGTGTTTGTCCAAAAGATACACCTATATGTATTTGTAATAAAGAGCAGATACTGAAAATAATAACAAAAAAGCCGATAATAACGGACGCAGTCGAGGCGGAGAACAATCCCAGAGCAAGGAGTGCCAAACTGAGGATAGCCGAGAGAATATAGAAAGGAATCTGATTATGTCCGGAAATACTGCTATGCTCGAAGCAAAAACAATAAAAATGAAAGCATTACAAACAACTGCAACGCAAGATAAACGCAAACCACATAAAAAATCGCAGGGGCGTAAAAACATGTATGCACAAAGTAAGCGTGCTGCACAAGAGGCGCATGAGCTTGCAGCATATGCAGGTAATGAAGGTTTAAGACATAAAAACCTTCATGAGAGTATGCAGCGTGTTCAAATGAAACAAACACTCGCCCGTGAAAAGGTCCGGGGGAGTGAAATTAAAGACTTTGCCGAAAAAAAGAGAGTGCCGGGTATATCGGTGTTTGCGCTAATCGGTACACTTGTGATTTCCGTTCTTATGGTTTTTGTTGTGCTGGCACAAGTAAATTATAATGAAACAGCAAGTGAAGCTGTCAGACTCAGTACTCATTTAAGAGAACTGACGGATATGCACAGAACACTTGAACTTGCCTTTGAAAGCAGTATAGATTTAAAAGAAATTGAGAGAGTAGCAAGGGATGAACTTGGTATGTCAAGACCGGATGCTGCGCAGATTATAGCTGCTCCGGCTGCACCGCGCGACGTCGGGATGGTAGTTAACGAAGATGAGAAGCAAGGTATGTATGGATTTGCAGAATTTCTCAAATCACTTACAAACTATTTCAGAAGAGAGTCATAATATGTCAAGTGGAATCAGACCTGACACAAATGTCAGGATTAAGCCTAAAAGCGGCAAACGCAACCGGGAACAAAAATTAAGTCGCGATTTACTGCTCCGTACACTATTTTTACTTACAGTGTGCGGAATTGCTGCGTTTATACTACTGGCTTTCAGATTATATGATATTCAAATTGTAAATAATACATATTACGAATCACGTACCCTCAGTGGTCAATTAAGGGAAACAACAATTACCGCATCCCGCGGCACTATATATGATACAAACGGGAAGATTCTGGCGATGAGCGGACCTGTGGAAAACGTATTTATCAGTCCTCTCGAAATAGCAGCAGGAGAGCAGGATGTCAGATTTATAGCCGAAGGGTTATCTTATATTCTTGGTGTAGACTTTGCTCTGATTATGGAAAGAGCCGGCAGAACATCTTCACAATATCAGGTAATTAAAGCAAAGGTAGACAGTGATGAAGCCGAGAGGGTCAGAGAATTTATCGTTGATCACAAACTAAAAGGTATTTATTTGGAACCTGCAGTTATGAGATACTATCCTAACAATAATATGGCCAGTCATGTCTTAGGATTTGTCGGAACTGATGATATTGGTCTTGATGGCTTGGAAAGCAGATATAATTCATTACTTACCGGTGTGAGCGGCAGAGACATAAGACTTACAAATGCAAGAGGAACAGACTTGATGCTCGCAGGTTTTGGTGACTATTATCCTGCAAGGCACGGTCATAATATAATGCTGACACTAAATACATCAATTCAATATTATGTTGAAAAGCATCTCCATCAAGCTGTTATAGATTATGATGTAAAAAGTGCGATGTGTATTGCAATAGATCCCAATACTTTTGAAATATTGGCACTTGCAAATTACCCGACCTTTGACCCGAATACTTTTCTCAGAATCAGCGACAGTGACTTGGAGAGATTAAATCTTATAGAGGATGAAGAAGAGTTTACAGAAGCTTATCGTGCTGCTCAGCACCGGCAATGGAGAAACAGATCACTGACAGACTCATATGAACCGGGCAGCGTGTTTAAAATAATCACACTTGCAATGGTGCTCGAAGAGAATAAAGCAAATCAGGACACAGTCTTCCGGTGCGACGGGTCGATTGATGTACGTTTATACGACGATGTCTCCGGACGTAACTGCTGGAGCAGATGGGGACATGGTGAACAAACACTCAGTTCGGCTATATACAATTCATGCAACGTTGCATGTGTACGTATGGGGCTCAGTGTCGGACCGCAAACATTCTATAAATATATAGATGCATTTGGTCTGTTTGATAAAACAGGGCTCGACAATGCCGTGGAAGGCAGGAGTCTGTGGTGGCCCGAAAATATTTTCTTTGACAGAGGAAATGAAACTCAACTTGCTTCCGCATCATTTGGTCAAACATTTAAAATTACACCGATTCAAATGATTACGGCTGCTGCAGCAACAATTAATGGCGGGTATATGATGCAGCCATATATTGTAAAACAAGTAACCGACAGTGACGGCAACATTCTGGAAGCAAACGAACCGACACTTCTTCGTCAGGTGCTCAGTAATGAGACATCGGCTATTATGAGAAGCGTTCTTGAGGATGTAGTCAATTTGGGAACAGGTAAAAATGCTCATGTCAGAGGATACAGAATAGGTGGAAAAACAGGAACATCAGAGAATGTAGAGCAATTAGCCCTGCGCGGTGAAGATGACACATCAAACAAAGACTACATAGCTTCATTTATCGGCTTTGCTCCCGCGGATAATCCTCAAATTATGATACTTCTACTGCTCGATACACCCAGTCATGATACGGGTATATATATTAGTGGTGGTAATATGGCAGCACCGGTAGTAGGTAAAATGTTTGCGGATATTCTTCCGATGAGTCTGGGTATACTGCCTGAGTATACTGACGAAGATTTAAAAGATATAAATATACACGTACCGCGGGTATCGGGCAGAAACTTAGAAGATGCAGTCTCTATGCTCGAAGCGCAAGGTTTTGATTATACTCTTATAGGTAACGGTGATACTGTAATAGGTCAGCTGCCGGCACCAAATGCCAACGTTGCATCGGGAGCAAAGATACATCTATATACAGATACCGAGATACCGCGTCACCCGGTTGTAATGCCTAATCTATATGGAATGAATTATCAAACAGCAAAAGATACACTGGCAGCTTGCGGACTCTTTATAAGAACAACCGGAGCTCCTAAAACCGACAGTAAAGCATTTGTTTCCGTTCAATCAATCAGTGTAGGCCGTGAGGTGTTATATGGATCTGTAGTAGAAGTCACGCTTATAGATACCGATGCCTCCGAACGAAGGATAAATTAGTTTATGCTGATACGTGATTTGACAGTTAATTTAGATATCACCAATACATCGGATGATTTCAATGTAAATATGGAAATTACCGGTGTCTGTTATAACTCCACAGTAGCTATTCGTGGCGAGTTATTTGTAGCCATCAGGGGCTTTAACAGCGACGGACATGATTTTATAGAAGAAGCAGTAAAAAAAGGTGTGGCTTGTATAATTTGCGAAACTGCACCCGAGCCGGATATTCCATATATTATCGTCAAAGACTCCCGTATCGCTCTTTCGTTAATATCATCAGCATGGTTTGGTTATCCGTGTGAAAAAGTAACGATGATAGGAGTTACGGGCACAAACGGCAAAACCAGCTGTACATATCTGATAAAACACATTATTGAAAAATGCACAGGTGCCAAGGTTGGTTTAATTGGTACTATAGGTAATATAATAGGGGAAAGAGAAATTGCCACAGCGCTGACAACACCGGACTCTTATGAACTGCAAAGTATTCTTGCAAAAATGGTAATGGAAGGTTGCCGGTATGTTGTAATGGAAGTCTCATCACATGCACTGAGTCTCAGCAGGGTTTATGGAATTACGTATGATATCGGAATTTTTACCAATCTTTCTCCCGAGCATCTTGATTTTCACAATTCAATGGAAGAGTATGCCGAGGCGAAAGCAATACTGTTTAAAAACAGCAAACAGAGCGTAATTAACATCGATGATAAATATTCGAACCTGATGATAGATAGTGCTGCAGGTAATGTTTTAACGTATGCGGTAGAAAACTTAAAAGCAGATATTTTAGGTGAAGAAATAAAACTATATCCGGACAAGATCGAATTTTCTGCCGTTTCAAGTACTAAAAAAAGTCGAATAAGAGTGAATATACCGGGGTTGTTTACGGTTTATAATACATTAGCTTGCGCTGCAACAGCAGAACTTCTCGGTTTTAATGACAGTGATATATCCGCAGCTTTATTAACTTGTCAGGGTATAAAAGGCAGAGCTGAAGTGCTCGGAGCAGGTTGTGAATACACAATAATTGTAGATTATGCACACACACCGGATGCACTTGAAAACATAATAAAAGCAGCAAGAACACAGACTGTAAATAGAGTTATAACTTTGTTTGGCTGCGGCGGGGACAGAGATAAAGCAAAAAGACCTCTTATGGGAAAAATCGCAACACAAATGTCTGACCATACGTTTATAACTTCCGATAATCCGCGAAAAGAAGACCCGCAAAGTATTATAAATGATATCCTGACAGGGCTGGAAAATAAACATAATCAAAAAATCGAAGATGCGTACACAATAATCCCGGAGCGTAAAGAAGCAATATGTAAAGCAATAGATATACTCTCGGCAGGTGATGTGCTCATTATTGCGGGGAAAGGCCATGAAACGTATCAAATACTGGGAGAAGAGAAAATACATTTTGATGATAGAGAAATCGTAGAGGAGTACCTGTCATCAATGCGAAAAAATAAACGTAATCAACATCCGAAAGGGTAAAGCAAGTAATGACACTTTTGACAATAATTTCATTTGCAGTTTCTTTTATAACTACCGTAGTAATAGGGTTACTGCTTATACCTGCTCTTCGTCGGGTGAAAGCAGGGCAAATGATACGTGAGGATGGACCTGTATGGCATAACAAAAAGCAGGGAACACCTACAATGGGTGGACTGATGTTTATTGCAGGCACAACAATAGCTTGTTTCACTGTTGGTCTTAATGAAATGCTTGATGGTAGATTCGGACATGTAACAGTCATTACATTTGCACTGGTATTTGCAGCTATAGGTCTTTTTGATGATTATGTAAAACTCAAGAAAAAACAAAACCTGGGCTTAAAAGCAAAGGAAAAATTTGCACTACAACTATTGGTAGCAATCTGCTATGTTGCACTTATGCACTTACTTGGTAATCTTACTACAAATCTGTATATACCGTTTATTGATATTTCTGTTCAAATTCCTACGACTATATACTACATTTTTGCAGCTTTTGTAATAGTGGGAACTGTAAATTCGGTAAACATAACAGACGGAGTGGACGGACTTGTGACAGGTGTTACAATTCCGGTGGTAGGTTGTATATTGGCGATTGCTTTTCATTTAGGTCATACAACGGTCGGAATATTCGCAGCGGCTCTGCTCGGTGGGCTTTTTGCATTTCTTATCTTTAATTTTCATCCTGCAAAAATATTTATGGGTGATACAGGATCGTTATTTCTTGGTGGTGCGGTTTGTGCGCTTGCATTTGCGATGGACATGCCTATGCTTTTAATAGTCTTGGGACTTGTGTACATAATCGAGGCACTATCGGACATCATTCAAGTCGTATATTTTAAACTGTCAAAAGGAAAAAGAGTGTTTAAAATGGCACCTATACATCATCATTTTGAACTGTGCGGGTGGAGTGAATATAAACTTTTTGTAATATTTTCATTGGCATCGGTAGTTTTTGCGGTTATTTCATTCTTTGGAGTATATAATAGATAGCATAGTCTTTTAAAGCTTCACTTTAAAAGCCATTATAAAAATGAAGTTTTACTTCATTTTTGAAAGGACTAGTAATTTGGACTCAAATCAAGCAGCGACCGAATTAGATAAATACAGTGAGCCGGAACTGAGTATCGGTGATGATAACCTGCTCGGTTGGAATGAACGTGACCTTTCCAATGAGTATGTTGAAGCCGCGAGAAAATCACCCGGTATAGACAAGCCGATGCTTGTTATTACAATGGTAATTTTGCTGATAGGTGTAATTATGGTGTTATCGGCAAGCTTTGCGCGCGGTTATTATACGTCAAGCGAGCCATTAAGACTCTTTTTAAGACAGTCAACATTTGCAGTTACCGGTATAGTATTGATGTTTGTAACTTCACAAATCAGGATAAAAACAATCAGCCGTTTTTCCATGCAACTGCTTCTGGTGTCAATTATATTACTGGTTTTGGTTCTGATAATAGGAATAAAAGTGAACGGTGCACGCAGATGGATTGGCTTTGGCAGCGAAACCGGTTTTCTGACGTTCCAACCGTCGGAAGTGGCAAAGCTGGCTATAATACTCGCATTTGCACAGATGGCTTGTAAAATCGGCAGTGAAAAAATGAAAAAGTTCAAGTATGGAGTATTACCGTTTGCAATAGTAACGGGGATTATGATTATACTTCTGAGAATGGAACCTCATCTGTCGGCGATAATTATCATTACAGCAGTTGCCGCAGTAATGATGTTTGCGGGAGGAACAGGAATCAGATGGTTTTTACTGGTGGTTGGTATCCTGGTCGCAATGGTTAGCGGTCTTGTGTATTTCCAATTACGCTCAAACATACCTGAGTTTGAAATCGGTAATGTTACGGTTGAAACAATCAGAAATAACGTCGATTTTTCCGGTCTCGGTTACGAAGGCAGACGTATTAATGCATGGTTAAATCCGGATAATGATCCGCTGCGGGATGGCTTCCAGATTCGTCAATCGTTAAATGCAGTCGGCTCGGGTGGTCTTTTGGGACAAGGTCTCGGTCAGAGCAGACAAAAGTATCTATATCTTCCGGAAGAACACAATGACTATATATTTGCTATAGTTTGTGAAGAACTCGGATTTATAGGTGCTATGCTGATAATTATGCTGTTTGTTCTTTTAATTATACGCGGATATTGGCTCGCAATGAATGCAAACGATAAATACGGCTCTCTTGTTGTTATAGGAATAACAAGCCTGCTTGCTCTGCAAGTGTTCTTAAATATTGCTGTTGTCACAAACATGCTGCCTGCGACAGGTATTTCATTACCGTTTTTCAGTTACGGCGGCACAGCATTGTGGATACAACTGATTCAAATAGGTATTATTCTCTCGGTCTCACGTGAGATACCTGCCGCCGGGGAGAAAAACGGTGCAAAATCATGACTTTTTTAATGGTATGTACAGGAACTGCAGGTCACATTAATCCCGGTCTTTGCATAGCAGATGAAATAAAAGATCAATTACCCGAGTCGAAAATAATATTCATAGGAGCAGACAGACCGCTCGAAAAGCGATTGATACCCGAAGCGGGATATGAGCTTACTAACATAAAAATGAGTGGCATTAAACGTGGAATTAAACCGTCTGATATAATCCACAACATAAAAACTGTATTTAACGTTTTATCGGCTAAAAGAAAAGTAAAAAAGCTCTTAAAAAATACAAAACCTAAGGCTGTTATAGGTACAGGAGGGTACATATGTTACCCGGTGCTAAAAACAGCAGCAGCAATGAAAATACCCACCTTCATTCATGAGTCAAACGCTAAACCCGGTATGACAGTCAAAATGCTCAGCGGAATCGTAGACAAGGTAATGATAGCATTTGAAGGTTATGAAGAGTACTATAAAAAACCGGAACGTTTAATTTTAACAGGTACACCGCTGCGCAGAGGATTTTACACTTCCGACGAAGATAATTTGCAAGTACAGCAAGACAATAGACAGGATAATAAACCACTTGTTGTTTCGTTTTGGGGTTCGCTCGGTGCAGAGAGGATGAATGACATTATGGCAGATTTTGTTAAGAGTAATCTTTCAAAAAATAGTTTTTATCATACTCATGGTGCCGGAAACAGTTTTAATGTTCTGATAGATAAATTAACACAGTATGATATAACAAAAGTAGAACCACCCTTTGCAGATATACGGGAATATATAGATGATATGCCGGCTGTTATGAAAAAAGCAGACTTGGTTCTTTGCAGAGCAGGAGCTATAACACTTGCCGAGCTATTGTCGCTCGGTAAGCCAAGTATATTAATACCATCGCCATTCGTACCGGATAATGTACAAAGTGAAAATGCAAATCAACTTAAAAAGTTAGGAGCTGCGGTTGTTGTTGATGAAGAAAGCTGCACAGGTGAAATATTATACGAAAAAGCAATTGAGTTAATTTCAGATAAAGAAAAGCTTAATAAAATGGCTTTGGCAGCAAAAAAAATAGCAGCACCAAATGCAACATCGGATATAGTAGATTTGATATTGAAGGATATGGGTGCATAACAATGGCAATTATTACAAGAAGGGAATTTAGCAGAAGCTCGGTTATTTATATTATTTTTGGTATTGCTCTTATTTGTGTAATGACATTAATCGGAGCGAGTGCATTTTTAAGAGTAAATTACTTTGTTGTCAACTCATCAGGATTTTATACAACAGAGCAAATTATAGAAGCTTCCGGTGTGTCCGGCGGAGATAACCTGCTTTATTTAAATACACAAACCGTTTCGCAGAATATTAAAAATGAATTACCGTTTGTAAACAATGTTGAAATAGTAAAAAATCTTCCCGATACTTTGATTATAACGGTAACAGAGAGCAATGCTGTGGCATATTTACTGTTTGAAGGTGATACCATAATTATTGACTCCTCGGGAAGAGTTCTTGAAAGGACTCAACATTTAAGTAATGCCGGCAGCGGAGCATCGGTGACAATCAATAATAAAAAACTGATAGAGATACGGGGAGTGCTCATAAACGATGCCAGAGTAGGTAGACAACTCAGAGCCGAACCCGGACTTGAATCAATATTAACTACCATGCAAAATGTTCTTGTAGCAATGGAGCGAGAAGGAATAACAAATGATGTCGATTATTTGGATGTATCAAATATAAATAATATCTATTTCGGATATAAAGGAATTTACAGAATTATAGTGGGTGGAATAGCCGATTTGCGGGTAAAGCTAAACAGACTTGCTGCGGATATTCAGAGAATACAGGAAGTGTATCCAAACTCAAGAGGTGTATATAATATGACAGATGACCCGAATCGTTACAAATTCACACCGGAGTAAGGATGTAGATATTTTGCAACTTTTAAAGAAAAGTATTGACCTTGAAGCAAAAAAAAGATAAAATATCCGATGATGTGTGCATTTTTAATAATAATTTCTTCGCATGAGCGGTATGAAATATGAATGACAAATACGAGCAAATTCTAATCGATAATAATGATAAAAATAAAGTACTGGAGGATGAGTACATGGCGGTTTCTATAGAAAGCGCTCCTGACAATGTAGTTGTTATCAAGGTAGCCGGTGTCGGTGGAGCCGGTAACAATGTTGTCAACAGAATGGTTTCCGCGGGAACACAAGGTGTGGAGTTTATAGCTATCAACACTGATAAGCCGGCTCTGTCCGCCTCAAACGCAGGCTCAAAGGTTCAAATAGGCGAGAAACTTACTATGGGACAAGGCGCAGGCTCCAGTCCTGAAATCGGTAAGAAAGCAGCCGAAGAAAGCCGCAACAGTGTAGCAAAAGCTCTCGAAGATGCCGATATGGTATTTATCGCAGGCGGCATGGGTGGCGGAACCGGTACCGGTGCATCACCGATTGTTGCTGATATTGCCAGAGAAGCCCGTGCACTAACAGTTGGTGTTGTTACAAAGCCGTTTAGCTTTGAAGGCAAACGCCGCATGGAGCAAGCAGAAGACGGCATCAAAAATCTGCTCGGCAAAGTTGACTCACTGCTTGTAATTCCGAATGACAGGCTTAAATCGGTTTCCGACCAGAAGCTTACATTTGCAAATGCTTTTGAAATAGCCGACAGTGTTCTTCAACAAGCTGTTGTCAGTATTTCCGAGCTCATAAAAAAGACCGGGTTTATTAATCTGGACTTTGCAGACGTTACCTCTATTATGAAAGATGCGGGATACGCTCACATGGGTGTCGGACATGCAGCAGGCAAAGGCAAAGCCGAAGAAGCAGCACGCGCAGCAGTTACCAGCCCTCTCATGGAGACATCTATAGACGGAGCCCGCGGAGTACTTGTAAATATCACAGGCTCTCTTGATATAGACCTTGAGGATGTTGAAATTGCAGCAAGCCTGGTAGCACAAGCTGCACATCCGGATGCCAATATTATATTCGGTGCTTCTTTTGATGAAAACATGGAAGACGAAATCAGAGTTGTTGTAATAGCGACCCGTTTCGAAGGCCAGCCGAGAATATCCGATGATATTAGCAATCTTAGAGCAACTTCGGTTCTTTCGGATTCATATGTAGCAAAAAGAGTGGACGATGCGCTTAAGTCAGAACCGGTAGCACCCGTACAGGTACAAGAAGCGCCACCACCGCCTCCACCACCACCGGAACCCCCGGCTGAGGAAGACCCGTTTGACACAATATTTAAAATATTTAATTCTAAGTGATTAAGTAATATTTAACAGAAAGTGACTTTTTTACAAAGTAAAAAAGACTGTGCGGTGAAGAACGCGAGTTGTGGTCTTCACCGTATTTAACTGAGGTGAAAG
>Ga0123356_10001744_pt1 | contig 23671 bp, 22 predicted proteins | sample TergutEmb28metaG_2_FD_92546 | JGI IMG/M metagenome (GOLD analysis project Ga0123356, IMG submission 92546) | Embiratermes neotenicus P3 segment gut microbial communities from Petit-Saut dam, French Guiana - Emb289 P3 | ecosystem: Host-associated > Arthropoda: Insects > Digestive system > Gut ...
TTGAACGTGCTTGGGTATGCGAAAAAATTCAAGGATGTGATCGAGGCGCGCGGCGAGCGGACTGCCTTCAACGCCTTTACATTACAACAGGTGGGCAAGAACGGCGAATATATACTTACAAATCATTGGGACACGGGGAAGATAAAGGAGAAGTATGGAGGTCGGTAAACCGCTTAATCAAAAGTCCTTCACTTCGTTCAGTGTACTTTTGATTAGGGATACTAGTTTTGCTACGCTTGTAAACCGCCGCTACGCAAAACGGGTTTGTTTTTTGTGGGAAAACTCGGCCAAAAGCACGCCAAGGGCGGGTATGAGCTTGCGAATAGCCAACGCCCGAGGGTGGGCGTGCGTTGGCCGCCTGCGGCGCGCGATTTATGATTACGTAAGGAGATTTTGGAGGTCGGTAGCGGAATCGAACCACTGTACAAAGCTTTGCAGGCTTCTGCATAACCACTCTGCCAACCGACCTCAGGGCAACATTATATAGTTCCTGGATTACGTGTCAAGCACGGAATGACCAGGTTATTTCTTCCTGGCCTTGGCCTTTTCGGCCGCGGCGCGGTGTTTCTTTATAACCTCGATGGCAGACTTGGCGTCCTTTACCACAGTGAAAAGCTCGAAATCGCTTTGCAACATGAAGCCCTCGCGCACGGCCAATTTTATCATAGCGATAAGCGGGTCGTAGAAGCCGCCGATGTTGATCACGATTATCGGCCTGTTCTCGGTGAACAAAACTTTCTTGGCGTGTTTTTTGTGGCGAGCAGCTATATACTTTTTCACGAATATATCGAAAAACTCGTCGAACGTGCCGGCGCCGCCGGGTAAAATCACGAACGAGTCGGAGTGCTCGATGAACTCGAGTTTCCTTTTTTGAATCGTGGGCGCGGTGCGATAGCGGATGTTTTTCACCGGATGTTCCCAGGTCGCGACGACCTTCTCGGTCACGGCGTATATATCCCCCTTGGCGTCAAGCGTGGCGTGCGCGACAACCCCCATCAAACCCGCTCCGCCGGCACCGTAAACAAGGCGCATGTCGGATTTGGCGATCAAGTTGCCGAGCTTTTTCGCCTCGGTCGTATAGATCGGACGTTTGCCGAACGAGGCGCCGCAGAAGACGGCTACGGAATATTTTTTCTTGTGTTTAAGATTGAACAACGGCATGTGGAACTCCCCCTTTGGTTTCGGGGAATTATATCATATTTTAGGAAGGGTTGCAAGCAAAGAGCGGACCATGCACGTCCGGGCGGGCGAACACTCGTGTGAGCCAACGCACGAGGGCGGCGCGCATTGGCCGCCTGCGGCGCGCAAACAATGATTACGTAATGGCTTGCCCCTATGCGCTCGTGATAAGGAACGTAGTTATATTATTATCGGAATCCTGGAGGTTGTTCTCGACTATATCGAAACCGTATATGGTGGCCAGGCCCTCGGGCCCCAAAATCGCCGTGGTGGGCGGGAGCTCGCCTTCGGCAAGTGCCTTGGCCGCGCGGGCTGTGTCGACCAGATCGCCGGATAGAACCTTCGTGCCGATGTCGGGATATTTGCGTTTCAAATTCTCCTTGCACTGGTCAAAAACCTGGGGATGCGCGACGATCTGCTTTATGTTTGCAAACTCGGCGTCGCGGCGTTTCATAAGGTGGTGGGAAATCTTGATCGCCACCATGTCGATGACGTCGGACTTGCTATGCTTCATAAGCGCGGCCAGCGTTTCATCGACGAACTTGCCGCGGCGGTTATAGACCGCAAGCACGCCGATTTCGATCTTGCCGGCTTCGAGCTCGGAGAGGACTTTGTCGGACGTATAGAGATATTTTATCTCGGCGTTTGCGATTTTGTTGGTTTGGATATATTTGTTGGCGGCCTGCTCGTTAAAGCTGCCGGCGCCGCCCTGAATGCCTATGATAACTTTTTTCATGGGGCGAGTATAGCGCCCGCGTGGCTCCTGGTCAAGTATATTGTAGCTTTCCAGCGAGCTTGCTCGCTACGCGCGACGACTGCGTGGGGGCGGCGTGTCTTGCTTGACCCTCAATTTCCCACTTGTATTTTATACGCTTAAGAATATAATTATTCTCACCATGGCATACGAAAACAATAATAAATACGCGGCTGAATTATACGCGAAACAAGAGGCGGAAGGGTATTTCACCGCCGATCCGAAATCCACCAAGGAGCATTTTTGCATGATGCTGCCGCCGCCGAACATCACCGGCAGCCTTCACGTCGGCCACGCCGCCTCGTTCATGCGCCAAGACGTAATTGCCCGCTATCAACGCATGAAGGGCAAGGACGTGCTTTGGTTGCCCGGCACCGACCACGCCGCCATGCCTGTTCAAATGCTTGTCGAAAAAAAGCTTGCCGCCGAGGGAATCAACTTCCGCACGCTTGGGCGCGAGGGATTTTTGAAACACGTTTGGGAATGGATAGAACTTTACGGAGGCGAGATCCGCGCTCAGCTCCGCCGCATGGGATTCTCGCTTGACTGGAGCCGCGAGGCGTTCACTATGTCGCCGCATTGCAATTCCGCGGTCATTCATGCTTTCAAGAAGATGTATGAAGACGGCCTTATATACCGCGCGACGCGAATGGTCAACTGGGACCCGGCGATGCAGACGTCCGTGTCCGATTTGGAAGTTATCAATTCCGAGGAGGCCGGCACGTTCTGGCACATCGCATATCCCGTCGAAGATTCCGTCGAGAAGATTGTCGTCGCGACGACGCGGCCCGAAACCATGCTTGGCGACACAGCCGTCGCGGTCAATCCCGACGACGAGCGTTATAAGCATTTGATCGGGAAGTTCGTGATACTTCCGCTTGTCGGTCGACGCATTCCGATTGTCGCGGACGCATACGCCGACATGACAAAGGGCACAGGCGCGGTCAAGATCACTCCCGCCCACGATTTCAACGATTACGAAGTGGGCAAGCGCCACAACCTCGACGAGATACAGGTAATAAACAAGCTTGGCAAAATATGCGGCGGATTTGTGCCGGCGCTTGAGGGGCTCGACCGTTTTGCCGCGAGGGCGGAGATTTTGAAGATGCTTACGGCGGAGGGCTCGCTTGTCAAGGAGGCGCCCTGCACTCACACCGTGCCGCGGGCGGAGCGTGGAAACACTATTTTGGAACCCATGATTACGCCGCAGTGGTTTTGCGACGTGTCCAAACTTGCCGCAGAATCGGTTGCTAAGGCGCGCTCGGGCGAATTGAAATTCGTGCCCGAGGTTTGGGTCAACACCTGGTACTCGTGGCTTGAAAATATACAACCGTGGTGTATCAGCCGCCAGATCTGGTGGGGTCATCGCGTGCCGGTATATTACGATGCCGCCGGCAAAGTCGCATACGTGGGCGACAATCCACCGGCGGGATTGATTCAGGACGAAGATTCCCTTGATACATGGTTTTCAAGCGGCTTGTGGCCATTGGAAACGCTCGGCTGGCCCGACGAAAACGCAGTAGATTTCAAAACATATTTCCCCAACCAATTCCTTGGCACCGCGCACGACATCATCTTCTTCTGGGTCGCGCGAATGGTGATGATGAGCATTTACTTTACCGGCAAACTTCCCTTCGACACCGTTATGCTTAACGGCATGATCGTAGACGAGGCCGGCCAGAAAATGAGCAAGACCAAGGGCAACGTGATCAGTCCCATGAACCTTGTCGACGAATTCGGAATCGACGCGGTGCGTTTCGCGATCTGTGCCGCATGCAACCAGAACCGAGTGAATCCTTTCGGCGTTTCGAATGTGGAAAACGCACGGAAGTTTTTAACGAAGCTTTTGAACGGAATCTCGTTTTGGGAGATGAAGGGCGTGGCCAGCAGCGTGGGGGGACGTTATACAAGCTGCTCGCCCGCGTGTTGTTGGATTTTGGACCGAATGGACAAGATGATTGCGGACGCGGACAAGGCTATGCTTTTATCCGAACTGCGTTTCGACGAGTATGCTCAAAACATCTATCACTTCGTATGGGACGATTTCTGCTCGACCTTTATCGAAGCGGCAAAGAAGGATATGTCCCAGACAACGGTCGAGGTCGCGCGGTTCGTCATTGGAAATATACTCAAAGTACTTCAGCCTGTGGCGCCGTTCATCGCGGCGGAGCTTTGGCAGAAGCTTGGCTTTGGCAACGATGTCGATTTGATCCGCGAAGGTTTTGCCGAGATTGCCGACCTTAATTCGATAGAAGAAGAGGTCGCCGAGAAATTCGCGCTTGATCTTGAGATCGCGGCGGCAAAGGCCAAGGCCGAAGGCGACAAGGCCGCGGCGGCCAAAGAGCTTGCCGAAATCGCGGCGCGAATCGAATCGCTTAACAAACAACTCGCGGATAAATTGTTCGTGTCGCGTGCTAAACCCGAGGTCATCGAGGCTCGCAAACGTTCGCTTGCCGAAATGGTCGAGCGCCAAGCTGCACTTTTGAAGGTATAAAATGAAAACATTTTTTAATTGGATAAGAAAAGCAACCTCGGCGGGACGCGGAGCCGATGTCGAACGCCTATTCGAAGATACCAAACCGGTCGAATGGCCACGCAGCAATGTCGGCGACCGCCGGAACCATACGCCCGGCTATGACAGAGGACGCAGGAAAAAGAAAAGCCACTGCAAAGGCAAGTCTAGGTAGTGAAAATTTTCCCTTGATAAGGGTAAACGCGGGTGCTACTATAGGATGGTCGGGGTAATCATGCCCCCACTTATAGGAGAAAATAATGAAAAAAACTGTATTGGCTCTTGCCCTTCTCGCCCTTGGCGCATGCGGCACCGTCACCGTCAAAGAAGGCAACCGCGAGTGCACGACCTTGACGTTCGGCATCTTCGGCGCGTCCACCGGCGCGTTCCTTAACAACGGCTGCAAGTAATCCGTTTGGTTAAGACTGGAACTCCCCTCCTTGGAGGGGAGTTTTTTGTTGGAGCGGACAGTAAACGCTCCGGGCGGGCGAAAGCCTGTTTCTCAGGGAAGCTTCAATAGGCTTGACTGGATTACCCCGGTTCCCCCTTCGCTAAAGCTTCGGGAGGACTGACGCAAGCCGGGTAATGACGGGTGGGGCGCGCGGGGAATGACAGTAGTGGGGACGTGCTTAAACTTACCTGAAAATAACTCTTGACAAAAAATATTATTTAGTTTATAATCGCCTCAAAGACCTAGGAAACACTATGAAAAAGTTTTTTGGATTCGTTAAAATCGCCATTGTCGTTGCGCTTGCGTTCATAGCTTTGCGCGCGATGATGTGGCACGGATATCGCTTCAACATACTTAACATGCGTCATATCGAAATCTTCTTCCAGATGTTCGCAGACGGCAGAATCCTTGGCGCCAAGTATGGCTCGATGCTCCTTATCATCGCCGGAGCAGGCCTTATGACATACGGTTTCGGCGGTGTGATATGGTGCAAGGACTGTATGGACTGGGAACCAAAAAAGCCCAAGGCCGAGGAACCTAGCGAGCCGAAAAAGGAAGCCGATTCGAGCAACGTTCCCGAATCACTCAAGACCGAGGCCGTAAAGGCCGAAGAACGCGCCGCGGCCGCCTCCAAAGCCCGAGCGGCAACGGCTGCAGAAGAAATACAGCCAAAGCGCGACGATACCCCCTATGCCGCACCGAAAAAGGTAGTCCTTGAGAACCCTGTGGAACGTCCTGCCCCTATGCCTGGGCCAATGACAGCGCCTGCGCCCATGCCGATGCCGACACCTTCGCCCGAGCTTGATATGGACGAGGAAAAGAACCGCGCGGAAATGCAGGCCAAGATCCGCGAAATAATGGAAAAAGTCAACGCGAACGCCGAAGCGGCCGAGCCTATGCCCGCGCCCGCAGCCGAACCCGAACACATACTTAGCCACGCAAACCTTGACGGCAAGAAGAAAAAGAAACCTGAGGCAGCCGAAGCCCTGCCCACACTTGTCGAACCAGAAGTGATGCCGCCCGCGCCAATGCCCACAGCGCCCCGCCCTATCACCAAGTGGGGATTCAGCCGAATATCGGAAGCCGAAAACTCGGCCATGGAAAACTTGCTTATCGGTTCGGGCGCAAAGCTCCTATCGGAAATACGAATAGGACACGACGGCGTAGACTATCTCGCCCTTTGTGATTCCGAAATCGCGCTTGTCCAAGTCGATGCGTCCCACGGCGCCTGGATCGCCGGAAACGAAGTCATCGACGGCGAAATCCGCTGGTTCTCGGAAGAAGATTCCAAACCCTCGCCCGTCGAGCGAGCTCTTGCCACCAAGAAAGTCGTAGAAGAGTTGATCGGTGCGGCAGCAGGCCTCCCTATCGTTCCCTATGTCTGCACCACGAACTCGACCATCGTGAATGCCGACGACATGAAGGCCGAGTGGGCCGCCGCCGGCGTCAAAGTATGCGGAATCGACGAGGGCCAGGAACTGCCCCTGATCTCGGATATGTTCAAACCAGAATCGAGAAATCCTATTGACGAAGATATAATGCAAAAGGTAATATCGATATTCGAGAAGGCGGAAGAGCCGGAGTAAGCGATCATGAACAACCCGATTGGAAATACCAAAGACTATACCGGAGTTAGAATCGGGTTCATCGAATTCATTGAAATCACCGACAAGTCGGACAAATACAAAAGCCGAATATGGAAAGCTCTATGCCACTGTTGCGGCGAAATAGTCGAGACAGGACCCAACGCCATAAAGAAAAGAAAGAACCAGGTCTGCGACAACTGTCTTAAAAATGAAATGTTCAGGCGCGGGCGCGTCCTTAACATCGCGCATACAAAGATTTCGCAAGCAAAGGCCAGGTCGGACAAGACCGTAAACCCGGAGCTTCCGGCTAATATTTATATCTTCAAACGCCACGATGGCAAAGAATGTTTCGTCTCGAGCATAATTCTTGACGGGGTGCGCAAACAGAAAAAGTCTGTGAAATTCGAAGTGGTGGAGGAGTGGATCAATAAAACCCGAAAAGAACTGGCCAGTATTGTGGTCGAGGAAAAGCGGGAATTATCCTCAGTCTATGGGGGGGGGTAAGTTGGGCGCTGTTTTGCCGGGCGCCAGCATAACTTTTCGCTTTGATATCGCGGTCGGACAGTATATAATTCCCCTATGTTCCTTGGATACCTATACGCCTTCATCGGCTCTTTGTTTTTCGCCGCATACGTAGTGCCGCGAAAGTTTTCAAAGCTACCGCCGGCAAGCTATGTGATGTTCGTGGGGCTTAGCTTCTTTTCGTGCTGGGCGATTTATTATCCGTTAAGCGGCGCAGAGTTCAAAGTTTCCCCGGCGCTTGTGCTATCCGCGTTCTGCGGCGCGCTGTGGACGCTTACATTCGCATGCTTGACCGTCGCCGTAGACAGGCTCGGGATTTCACGCGTGAGTCCGTGGCGGAGCATGCAGACACCGATCGGCGTAATCCTATCCCTCGTCATTTTATCCGAACATCAAGTGGCGAGCGTATATATCGCGATTATCGCCGCCGCCGGAATGTTCGCGTCAGCCCTGCTTTTGAACACAAAAAAGGACAACCAAAAAAAATACGACTTGATCGGAATATACTTCGCCGCGGCGACAGGCGTGCTGTTCGGCGTAGTAGGGCTTATAGTCAGGTATGTGGCGATCCATGTCGAGGAAATCGCGTTGCAGCAGATTTACTTTTCGGGCGCGATGTTCGTTTCCGCGTTTATATATATGTTCATAAAAGAGCGCGGCGCGGCGGCGCGGGAGGCAATCGCGGACGGCGCCTGGATCTGGCCCGTTTTAGCAGGTGCGCTTATCGGTCTTGCCTATGTATTCCAAATCCTGGCGGTAAAAATCCTTCCGAACGCGATCGTGCTTACCATGCTGCAACTTGCGGCGGTGTGGACGATCCTTGCCGGAGTTTTTTGGTTCAAGGAGATCGATATGCGAACGCATCGGCGGCGCGTATGGCTGGGTTTGATTTTTGCCGGCGCGTCCATCGCGATACTGCTCCTGGCAATGAAGTAGCGGCGCCCTATTTCGCGTCGCACCAGTTGTCGCCGATCGCGACCGAAGCCAAAAGCGGGATATCCCATTTGACGACCGATTCCATTTCCTCTTTGACAAGTTTGGCGACGCGCGCGGTGTATGCGTCGTCCACCTCGAGCACGATTTCGTCGTGAATTTGCAAAAGCATCTTAGCATGCCCGGTCAAGTTTTCGGAGCGCAGACGATCGTAAACCTTACGCATCGCGATCTTCATCACGTCCGCGGTGCCGCCCTGTATCGGCGCATTGATCGCAGCGCGTTCGCCATAGCCCCTTAGCCGCGGATTGTTGATGTTCGGGATATAGCACTTGCGGCCAAAGACCGTTTCAACATAACCATGCGAGTGCGCGAACTGCTTCGTCGCCGACATATACTTCTCGATTTCGGGATAATTGCCGAAGTAGGAATCGATATAGAATTTCGCCTCGGATTGCGGCGCGTCGATGGTTTTCGCAAGGCCGAACGCAGACATGCCGTAGACTATGCCGAAGTTGATCGCCTTGGCCTTTCGACGATAATCCGGCGTGATTTGGTTTATCGGAATGTTGAAAATTTCTGAGGCGGTGCGCGAGTGGATGTCGACGCCGTCCAAGAACGCCTGTTTTAGTTTCGCGACATTCGCGACTTGGGCAAGGACGCGCAGGTCGATTTGCGAATAGTCGGCCGAGAGCAATTTTTTGCCGGGAGCGGCGACGAACGCGCTTCGGATCAGCTGGCCGAACTCGTTCCTGATCGGAATGTTTTGCAAATTCGGGTCGGAGGAACTTAGCCGCCCGGTGTTCGTGCCGGCTTGGAAAAAGCTTGTGTGCACGCGGCCATCGCGCGGATTTCTGCTTTTGGGAAGGACGTCGGCGTAGGTGTTTTTCAGCTTGGCATACTCGCGGAATTTAAGGACTGTCGCAGCGATTTCGACGCCGTTGTTTGCAAGCTCCCTCAACACTTCCGCATCGGTCGAGCGGTTTTTCGTAGGCGAGGGAATGTTCATCTTGTCGAACAGGATTTCGGCAAGCTGGGCGGGCGACATGACGTTGAAATTCTGGCCGGCGGCGGCGATGATCTGGGCCTCGAACTTTTGCATTTCCTTGTCAAGCTCGGCTGAAAGATTCATAAGCGACGCGGTGTCGATCTCGATCCCGTTCTCCTCCATGTCGAAAAGAACCTCGACTATGGGCATGTCGATTTTGGCGTAAACCTGCGCCGTATCCTCGGCGGCAAGGCGGCGAGCAAACAAATTATAAAGGCGCAGCGCGATGTCCGCGTCCTCGGCCGCATAGTCGCGCGCAGCGTCAAGCGCCACGTCCGCGAAGGTGCCGCCCTTGCCCACAACCGAATCGTATTTAATCGTGTCTAGCCCTAGATGAATCTGGGCGAGCGTGTCCATGTTATGAAGATTCTTCGTGCCATCGAGAACATAACTCTGCACCATAGTATCGGCGATGTTATTCAGACACAGGCCATACTGATTCAAAATGTGCATGTCGTATTTTATGTTATGCCCGACCTTTAGAATCGTCGGATCGGCAAGTAGGGGTTTCAGAATTTCAAGCGCTGCGGCTTCGTCCATCTGGCCGGGCGTTTTCGCGCTTGCGGCATCGAAAAGAGATGCTCCGGCGAATTCGCGTTTGAGGTGATTAAGCGGGACGTATGCGGCGGCGCCCTCTTCGGTTGCGAGCGAAAATCCAACCATCTTGGCGGTCAACGCGTCAAGGCCGGTAGTTTCGGTGTCGATCGCGATTATCTTTTTTTCGCGCGCGTGGGCAAGGAATTTTTCAAGGTCTTCGCGCGTTGAAATCAGCGAGTAGGATTTGGTTATATGCTTACTGGATTCCGACTTGGAGGCCGGAATGACGGGCGCCGCGGGTTGCGGAGCATGCTCGGCATGGGTGGAGGTTTTTGGATTTCCTATGGTGTTTATTTTATTCAAAAGCGACTTGAATTCCATCTCGTGAAAAAACGCCGCCAGCTTATCCCGATCGACCGCGGGGCGAGTAAAACTTGTCAGCGGCGCATCAAGCGGCATGTCGCACGCCAGCGTCGCAAGGCGTTTGCTAAGCCTTGCGGTTTCGGCCTCGGCTATCAACGTTTCCCGGCGCTTATCTTGCTTAATATTTTTCGCAAGTTCAAGGAGGCGCTCGAGGCTTCCGTATTGGTTTATCAATTCCGCCGCAGTCTTGGGCCCTATGCCCTTCACGCCCGGAATGTTATCCGAGGAATCGCCGATCAGCGCCTGGATATCGGGAATTTTTTCGGGCGCAACGCCGAACTTTTCCGCCACAATTTCCGGCGTGATGAAACGCGACTTTAACGGATCGTAAATCTCGACATTGGTGGCAAGGAGTTGCATCAAATCCTTGTCGGACGAATAGATCACCGTCTGTGTGCCAAGCCGCCGCGCCTCGTGCGAATAGGCGCAGATTATGTCGTCGGCCTCGTAGCCAATCTGCTCGACCACAGGGAGCGAGAACGCCTCGGCCGCCTTCCTTATATACGCGAATTGAGGCTTGAGCGCGTCGGGTGTTTCAAGGCGGTTGGCCTTGTATTCAGGATAAATATCGTTCCGAAAATTCTTGCGCGCGGCGTCGAACACGACAACCACCACATCGTCCGCGCCCACGGTTTCCAAAAGCTTGGCCAACATGGTGCAGAAGCCGTAAACCGCGTTCACCGGCATCTTGTCCGAAGGACGCGTCATTTCCGGGAGCGCATAGAACGCGCGGAAAATGAACCCCGAACCGTCGACCAGAACATACCTTTTCGCCATAATAACCTTGCCTTTCGTTAAGGTTTATTATATAAGTTGTGGTGTATAAAACAAGGTAAAAAAATGAGCATTAAATTCTCAATATCGCACACCTCGGGACGCGCGCGACGCGGAGTGATCTCGACCGCGCACGGGGAGATTCAAACGCCCGCTTTCATGCCAGTCGGAACCGCCGCTACGGTCAAGGGGCTGCATACCTCAGAGGTGCGCGAGGCCGGAGCCGATATTATCCTTGGCAATACCTATCATTTGATGTTGAGGCCGACGGCGGAGTTGATCGCGCACTTAGGCGGGCTTCATAAATTCATGAACTGGAGCGGGCCGATCTTGACCGATTCCGGCGGGTTTCAGGTCATGAGCTTGGCTGGTTTGCGGAAAATCACCGAGGACGGCGTCAAATTCACATCGCACATCGACGGAGGCGAGCACCACATGTTGACGCCCGAACGCAGCGTAGAGATTCAACACCTGCTTGATTCAAATATCACTATGTGTTTCGACGAGTGCCTTGGTTGGCCCGTCAGCGAAGCCGACGCGGCGAAATCTATGCGAATGTCCATGCGGTGGGCGCAGCGATCGAAGGACGCATTTGTAAATCGCGACGGCTATGGAATTTTCGGAATCAACCAGGGGTCGATGTATAAAGATTTGCGCCTTGAATCCGCAGCTACTTTGGCGGAAATAGGATTCGACGGATACGCAATCGGCGGCCTTGCCATCGGCGAGGCGCAGGACGTCATGTTCGAGGTGCTCGACTATACCGTGCCCGCGTTGCCGTTCGAGGCGCCGCATTATCTTATGGGAGTCGGAACGCCGGCGGACATAGTGGGCGCGGTCGCCCGCGGCATAGACATGTTCGATTGCGTAATGCCTACGCGTTCGGGTCGCACCGGACAAGGCTTTGTGCGCGGCGGCACAATCAATATAAATAATTCCAAATTCAAAGAAGACGATGCACCGATCGACCCGACCTGCGGCTGTCCTGTGTGCCGGCAATATTCGCGCGCATACATACACCATTTATTCAATGCCAAAGAAATGCTTGGCGCGATGTTGCTTTCACAGCACAACATCTGGCACTACCAAGACTTAATGCGCGAAATCCGCGCGGCGATCGAAGCGGGCGAATATGATTCTTTCGCCGAGAAGTTTTTTAAGGAGTGGGAGGGGTAAAGAGCGGCCTAGCTCGTCCGGGCAAGCACGAACTTGTGAGTGCCAACGCCCGGGTGGGGCGAGCGTTGGCCGCCTGGCGGCGCGCGAACACTATATACGCAGGTTATCTATACTTCCTCATCAACCACCAGTAATACAAACTGATTATAACCTTATACACAAGCAGGCCGACCAGCGCGGCATACACCGAATACACGTCAGCCAGAAGGCCGAAAAACCAGAACGCAAGCGCGCTTAACACCCCACCGAAAATAGCCACTATCGAACGCATGGTCGCGCGTTGATGATCCGAAAATTCCCTTTGTAGAAGCGCGGATTCCGCCGAGTGCTCGCCCCCGGTGCCAAGAGCCGCCGAGGTCAGCACGAACGGAGAAGCCGAGTTATTCAAAACCAATCCCGCGGCCGTCGTAATAGACTTGAAAACATTCGAGGCGAGCGCCATTTTCAAAAGCCCTATGCGCCTTAATCGAATCGCTATGTAAAATCCGAACGAGGTCAGCATGTGATATACGAACACCACTATGTTTACCGCCCAGGTCGGCATGAAAAGACCGTAATACGCGCTGTTGATGCGATACTGCGTTTCGTTCCAGGAATAGTTCATCGTCTGTGCGGCGGCAAGCGCCCGGATCTTGTCGCGTTTGAAATTCTTTAGGGCAGCTATGATATGCTTTAACGAATTCGCGCCGCTTGGGCGATAGCTTTTCGGCTCGGTATAAAAAAGATACGTTATGAACTGCGCGGCGGCGGGGACGATCGAAGCGATGGCCAACGATCCCAGCCCGAAGAAATAATAAAGAGGCACGGCGGCGATAGTCGAGGCTGCCGCACCCGCATAGCCCCACGCCCTTACCCCAGAAAACACCACATCGTATTTCCCGCGCTTCTTCAAATCCTTCATCGTTTCATACATTAGCGCTTCGTCGGTGCCGGTGCCGAACGCTTCGGCCAGACCCCAGCACAGAGCGCCAGCGAACAGCAGCGCAGTGCTTTGCATACTGCCGGCAATAACAAGGCAGAGAGCGAAGGAAATCGAAAACACTCCGCAGGCAAGCATCGTCTTTTTCCGGGACCATCTGTCGGATATTATCCCCACGGGAATCTCGGATAGAGCTTGAGTCAGCATATATACCGAAAAGACAAGCGAGGCCGTGGCGTAGCTTTGCGTTATGGATTCGAAATAGATTATCATGACCGCGCCGACAGGCCACCAGTCGAAGAAGCTGCTTATCTTGAAAAGCAGAAGGTTGCGGCGGATCGAGGAGCTGTGGCGGCGGTCGGGCATTTATTTCGCCGCGGTGCCCAATTTACGCCCCTTGTTGATATGGAAATTAGTTTCCTGTGGCCCAAGCTGATCCTTGTAGCGTCCGACGTAGGGGGTGAAGTCCGCGGATATCTCCTCGAACCTCATCTGGCCTATCTGCATGCCGGGATAGAATATGACCGGGTGCAAAACCTGATGCTCGGTCGTCCAGGGGGCGCCTGTGCCGCCGTGGCGCGGCATATTCTTTTCGAAGTCCCAGCCCCAGCCCACATCGCCGAAGCCGGCCGTGACGTGGATATAAATTCCAAGGCGGCCGATCGAGCTGCGGCCGTCAAGCATGGGCACCGTGTCCTTGGCCGCGACGTGTTCCTTGGTGGTGCCAAGATACAGCACGCCCGGGCGGACGATAAGGCCGGTTTCGGGAATCTTGATCTCGATCGTTTCGCGTTTGGCGTGCGGGTCAAGAGCGAACTTGGGATTGGGCATATAATGCGAGGGCCTAAAAATATCCTTAATATAATCCCACCAGGAATCATACCAGTCCAGCACGGAATATTTGCCGTTAGCCTTCACGGGAATCCACGGGCGCACACCCTTGGGCAGAGCGTCCTTGTATATCTTAAGCGAATCGCCGAGTTGAAGATTATACGAGTTAGGGTTGACCTGATCCTCGTTGAACGGGGTGAAGACAATCGAGCCGTCCTTGACGCGCCTATGTATTTCCTTGCCTGATAACATAACCATATTGGTTTCCTTTCTTAATCGGGTAATTTTTCAAATCTATAGCCCAAGAGGTGCAGCGAGATAGCGGCACGGCGTATGCCTTCGGCCGTTTCGGATTCCGGGCGGTCAAGGCGGGCGCGAATGATGTCGCCGGGACGCACAGCAAGTATCTTGCGCTCGACTTCTTCGGGTGTGGCGGTCGAAGCGAGATCGATCGCGAAGCCGGCTATGCGAAGGTTCAGGCCGAGGATAATTTCCACCGCCTCGGAATCATACTGCGGTATAGCCGAGCGGAACCATGTCGGAGCGCGGCCGGAGAGGCGCAATATCTGTTCCGAGCCCATGCGTATGTCATAGAGTAATTCGCGTTTCGGGTCAAGCGCGCCGGGCATGTTTAGGGCAAGCATGCCGGCCACAGTTGCCGGGCGATTGCGGACGCCGTGATTTTCGACTTTGAATAGCGGGTCGGCGGCAAGCTCGCGCGCAAGCCTCTGGTTCGCCTCGATCCAATTATGGTTAAGGAAAAGGGTCGCGGGAATGCGCTCTTTCCTTAGGTATTCGATAAGCGTGGCGTCATATCCGTTCGGGCGGGAATCGGCCGCGTCCAAGGTCAGATAAACCACTGCGCCGATCGAGCGGACATTATCCGTGATGCCGGGGCCGTGGGCGAAGATGTGCTCGGCGGCGGTGGCGTTAGCCGATATGAAAAGCGACAATACCAGCGCGAAAACTTTTACCATTTCAACTGCACCTTGAGGTTGCCGGAAAGGAACTCGCGCGGCGTGCCGTCGACGTTTATGACTATGGCGCCGTTGTTGGCGATGCCCTCGAAGATGCCGTTATAGCTGCTCCCGAGGGATTCGATTTCAACCGTTTCGCCAAGGCGGTATAGATACTCGCGCGAAAGGCCCAAGATTTGGCCGAAACCGTCATTCTCCCATATATTGACAAGTTTTATAAGCTCGAGCTCGAGTATCGCCGCTATATCCTTGGGCGTAGTATCGAACCCTGCGGCGGCAAGCGAGGTGGCGGGGTATTTCGTAATCTTGATGTCGGGAAAATTCTTGACATTGATGCCGATGCCGACGATGGCGGAGTCGCCCTCTTTCTCTATTAAAATGCCGGCCAGCTTTTTGCCGCCAAGAAGAATGTCGTTCGGCCATTTTATGCCAAGGTCAAGCGACGGATCCATCGATTTCAACGTGCTTACGATCGCCGTGGCCGCGATAAGAGAGAGGTTCGAAAAATGCTTCTCGAGCGCAGGGGGCATTTTGAATACGAAGGTATAGAAAAGGTCGCCGGGTTTGGATTCCCACACTGTGTCCGATTTCGTGGTTCGGCCCGCTGTTTGGATATCGGCCCTGACAGAGGCAAGCGCAACGCCGCCGCGGGCAAGTTCGGCACCCACGGAATTGGTGGAATCCACGCTTGGGAATTTGAAATGTTTTAATTTCGCGGGGTCAAGAGGCATCAGCGGGCTCCTTCTTTGAGGGCTTTATCGAAACGCTCGACATAGCGGGGCCAGAGCCTGGGCTTATATGTGCCCTCGAACCAGCGGTCGAAATCGCTCAATGCGGTATTCGGGAAGCACTTGCCGCGTTTTCTTATCAACGGAGCGGGGCCGTGCGTCTTCTCGAGAGTGCCGCGATAGAAACGCCCCCAGGTGCGCGAGATATCCGCAAGCGGCGAGTTGTTGCGATTGGCGTTGAAGCGTTCCTTGTCGGATTCCTGTATGAATCCGCGAACCTTATCAAGAACAAAGAAGCAGTTTTCGGGGCGAGGTGCTGCCTGCCTTTCGCCCTTACCTTTCCTTGCGGCGGCGCGGTCGGCGCCCTGGTTCCTGCTTGGATTATCGTCGGGCAAAGAGAGCAGTATTACCGACATTATTATCAAAAGGGCGACCGCTATTTTGGTCGTATTATGCTTGAAAAACTCGATAAACTTCTTCATTTGAACCTCCAGGCGCAAGAATAGCAAATGAATACAGGAATTGCAAACAAATATTGTTTGGGATATAATAGCCCCATGAAGACTATGATAATAGGCCTTGGCAACCCAGGCGCAAGATACGCCAAAACGCGGCACAACGTCGGATTTATGGCCGTGGACGCGCTTGCCGCACGGCTTGGGCTTTCGTTTAAGACCAAGGGCAGTTTCGCGTTCGCCGAGGGGGACGGACTTGTCCTTATCAAGCCTCAGACATTTATGAATCTATCGGGCGGGGCCGTGCTTGCCGCTATGCAGGAATTTCGCATTAAAAAAGACGCTATTGCAGTTATCCACGACGAGCTTGACATTCCGACCGGCGAGATGCGTTTGAAGACGGGCGGCGGGGCGGCGGGGCATAACGGTCTTAAAAGCATAGACGCGGCGATTGGAAACGACTATGCCCGAGTGCGGGTCGGGATCAATCATCCGCGGAAGCTGGATTTACCCCTCGAGCCGGCGGATTGGGTGCTTGGCCGGTTCGTGCCCGGCGAGATGGAGCTTGTCGAGCCGGCGATCGAGAAAATAATTGGGATGTATGTTAGTGAGGCGTAGCTAATCTAGCCACACGGCCGCTTCGGAGCGGGCATGAGCCTGCGAATGCCAACGCTAGATGGCGAGCGGACGTTGGCCGCCTGGCGGCGCGCAACTTCTATATGCAGAAAAAACATTTACAATATCTAGGTATTGCGATATAATCCTATACAAAGGAGAACCTATGAAAAAAGTCGCTATCATCACCGGGGCAAGCACAGGAATCGGCCGGGAAACAGCTATCGCCTTTGCAGATGCGGGATACAAAACCTATCTTTTGGCGCGATCCGCCGACAAGCTTCAATCTGTCAAACAAGAGGCCGAAGACCTTGGCGGAGAAGCCGTGAGCGTGGTAGTAGACCTTGCTTCGCGCGCGGCGCTTAAGGCTGCGATCGAAAAAATCCTTGCGGCCGAGGCGCGCATAGACGCTATCGTAAACGTCGCAGGAATATGGCACGGCGCAGAGGGCGTCTATGCCGGCATAGACTTCGACAAGTTTTCCCCCGAGGTCATCGCGGACACATACGCCGTCGGGCTTATCGCCCCTTCTATGCTTATCAATGGGCTGCTTCCGAAAATGGGCAAGGGATCGTCGATCATAAACATATCCGGCACCTTCGCCGACGGGGGCAAGGGCTGGCTCCCGTATTACGTTTCTAAACGCGCGCTTGAGGATTTAACCGTCGGACTTGCCCAAGACGTGGCCGAGCGCGGGATTCGCGTGAACTGCATATCGCCGTCGGATACCGCCACCGAAAGCTATGCGAAGTATTTCCCGCAGTATATGGACTCGGCGCAGGAGCCGTCCGAAGTAGCGCGCTTCGCCGTCGAGCTATGCGATTCATCAAGCGCGTCGGGCAAGGTTTTCGTTATCAAGAAGGACATGGAGCCGGCCGAGGGATTCCACGCATAGGATACCATGTTCGAATTTTATAAAATACTTCTGAAGTTGAAGTTTCGCATGTTGCGCGGCAGGCTTGAAAACTGTCCGCCGGCGCGTATGCCCTGGCTTTTGAGACAACTTTTTCACGCGCGCACCGGCAAGTGGCCCGAAGGGGATTTTGCCACATTAAACGAGAAAATAATATGGGCGATGATGTTCGACGCGACCGCGCTTAAGTGCAAATGCGCCGACAAGTTTCGCGTGCGGGAATATGTGGCCGAGAAGGTTGGCGAGAAATACCTGCCCGCACTTTACGGCGTGTATGATTCGCCGGACGAAATAGACCTTGCCGACCTCCCTAAAAAATTCATATTCCAATTCAACGCAGGCACCGGGCGGCAGAAGATCGTGCTTGATAAAAGCGCCCTTAACATGGCGGAGCTTGTCCCCGTGATGCGTGGCTGGATCGCCCGCAAATACTGGGCCAAGACCGCCGAGCTTCAATACAAGTCGCCGCCGAAAATTGTCGCGCGCGAACTGCTTGACATACGGCTTGACCGCGAGTTCAGGATTTATTGCATCGGCGGAAAGGTTCAATTCATAATGCACCGATCATACGAACGCGGGAAGGCTCACATCGGGTTGCGTTATTACGGCCGCGACTGGGGCGATCCGGGATTCGCGCCGGCGATGAGGGGATCGAAATTCTATGCAATGAAGCCGATTACAAAACCCGAAACTATGGATGAGATGATAGAGCTTGCGGAAAAGTTGGCTACGCCATTTGAGTTCGTTTGCGCGGATTTTTACGAGCTTGCAGGCGGCGGCGTCAAATTCGGCGAGCTTACGTTTGCATCGTTCAGGGGAACGCTTCGGTTCGTGCCGAACATTCCGACACAGCTTAAATACGGCGCGTTATTCAAGCTGCCCCGGCGCGACAAGGACGGGTTTTCCGCGGGCGGACGGGCGAATTTAGCTTAGTTTTGCTACGCTTGTATAACGCCGCTTTGCAAAACGGGTTATAAAGCACCTTTGGTGCGCGGGGGGGGGAGGCTTCGCTCTTAGCGCTTCGGGCTCCACGGCCGGTTGCCTTGGAAATCCGCGTTGGTTTTGTAATAATATCCGCCCTTCCCGTCATAGTAAAATTCGGCGCCGCCGGCGGTCCTGAAAAAGCTTCTGTTATAATTTTTATCTATGTCGAACGGGATTTCGGCTGTAGCGTCAGAGTCCGCTATTTCATTATACTCGCGCAATCCGGCGCGCTCGAGCCATGCTTCGCGGGTCAGATAATCAAGCTTGTATTTCGAGCGGTTGATTATGACAAGCCGGTTGTCTTCGACTATGCCGAACGCGGTGCCGAACCTATCCACGAAAAGCTTTGGGACGGGCGCCGCAAAGTAGATTATCATGCCTGCGACGATTGGAATTATGCCTATGAATTTCAGTTTTGTCTTAAGAAGAACTAGGAAAATTATTCCCACGCAACACAGCGCGAACGCCGAGTGCGGCATGGCTTTCATAGGAATGTCGGCGTAAGGAAGCGCGGCGATGAAGCTTGTGCTTGCGTTTATCATGCCTATGCCGAAGCCGGCCATCTTGAACGCGTAAATGTCCAGTCCGAACGGCATGAGAATGAATGCGAGCGCTATGCTTGGCATTACCAAAACCTCCGCCGGAAGGATCGAGAGGTTGCCAAGCACGTCGTAGATCTGCATCTGTTTGAACGAATAGATTATGAACGGGTTCGTTAGCACGGAGATGAAAAGCGAGATGATCATCGTGCCTTTGACCGCATTTATAATTTTCGATTTGGTCTTCCATTTATCCCGCGCCTCGTAGATCTTCATAAGTATCGCTACCGCAAGGAAGGAGAGTTGGAATCCGGGGTTCAAAATACTTTTGGGGGAGAAGGTTAAAATCGCCATCGCGGCGATGGCAAGCGAGCGGAGGCTGAAGACGCTTTTGTCCAAAACCACCGCTACCATCACAAGGTTGGCCATAAGGAACGCGCGGGTGGCTGCGACGTGAAAACCGCTTATCGCAAGATAGAAAAAACTGACTATCATGGCGATTGCCGCGGCAAGCTTTTTCGTGTTATAGCGAAGCGCTATGGCAGGAATAAAAACAAGGAGCATCCGAGTGATGAAAAATATGGTCGCTATCAAGATACTCATGTGATAACCCGAGATCGAAGTTATGTGCGCGACACCCGATTTGCGATAGTTCTCGTAGGTTTCTTTTTCAATCGCGTGGGTGCCGCCGGTGGTTATGGCGATCAAGATTCCGGCGGAGGGTTGGGCGACACTTGACAATATCCTCGAGTTGATATATTCCCGGAAATTGATAAAGTTATACTTTAACTTTTGAAATGTTGTCGTATCGTTTTGTATCTCCGAATAAATATAGTCGTCGTATAATTTAGAACTTCCATTGATTTTACGATAGAAAGACCAACGAGCGAAATCGAAACCATACAATGCAAACGGTGAGAAAGGAGGTAGCAAAAACGAGTCGAATTCGATCGTCGAACCGAGTCTTGGAACTGCTATTTGCGAATCGGTTCTGAACCGTATACGGCCAGCAGGTTTTCCGTCCGCGGTGGCGTTTTGGAGTATAAACCTATATCCGCCCTCGACTATTTCCATGTCATCGACAGTGCCCTTGATCCGAACGCCGCGAAGCGATTCCGAAGCCAGTTTCGTGTTCGTCAGCGCCGTGTGGATTTTGGCGTTCGCAAAGCCGGCAGCGGCAAGTAAAACGGCTATGGCAAATAGGCGTATCGGAGTGCGAAATTCCGAAACCTTAATCTCTTTGGCTAGGAGGAAACCTGCCAAACTTAGACAAAATAAGGCGGCACAAAACGCTCCGCTCGGTTCGTTAAAAACGTAAAAATAAAGCGCCGCACCGAGGCCGAAAAAGATCGGAGCGAAGAGGAAAAGATTCTCTGATTCCTGGGCCAACAAACTTTTGAATTTCGCGAACATGGGAGGATTTTAATCCCTTATCCGCCGGAATGGAAGGGGAAAATTAAGGCGACAATATTTTACTATGCTAATACGCTAGTGTGATAGCGTGATGAAGTGAAAGGGTCGATTTTGCCTTGACAAAGCGCCACCGGGGGGGGGTAAAATTAAAATGAAAAGCTTGTGCTGCGGTCCGAGGCATGCTATTATAAAAGAAAGTATACAGGAGATTTGATATGTATGAAGGATTAGTTGTCCGCACTTTCGCCGGGGAAAACATACACGGCAGCGTAGGTTTGACCCTATTCGGAAACGTGCCCGAAGAAGACAGGAAAACCATCGCCAAAAACGCAAGGATAAAACTAGGCCTTGTCGACTCGCACCCGTTGCCCGCCACAGCGTTCGTAATGCCCATGGGGGGGGGGTAGAAGCAACAACTTCGAGATAAAATTCTATAACCCAAAGGGCGAGCAGACCCCGTTCGACGGCGTGGGAATAATCGCGGCCGCGAAAGCCATACAAAAGAAATTCAACATTCCCGACGGCACAATGATCAACCTTATCCCGGATCAACAATTCGGCGAAGGGGCCGCGCCGAAAAAAGCGCCCGTGATGGTCAACGGCAACAAGGCCTGGTTCTTCATGAACCCTATCGGCAACAGGAAAATTTCCAAATCCGATCCGGCGCACGGAATCCTTTCCAACGCGCTTGCCGGAATATCTGACAATATATATAGGACGAAGACCGACGACCTTGTTGTGATATACAAAACCGCGGAAGACCTTAAGAACAATCCCGTAAACCAGAAGACTCTCGAGCAGCTGGCCCGGTTCTATCCCGATTTATACGGTGTCACCGGCATAGCGCCGGGGGCAAAGGTCGGAGAGGTCGAAAGCTCGCTTATCTCGCGTTCATACGAGGGGTCAGAGGCAGGATGCGTAGCAACCCTTGCCGTCATAGCGCCGATCGCAAAAAAAGCCGGGATACTGGCTAAACCTGGGGCGGACGGAAGCATCGCTTTCGACCTTATCTCGCCGCACCATGCAAATATGAGCGATACGGGCGAAAAAGGATCTATCATCAAATCCAAGCTTTTCGCCGGCTCGGGCGATACATGCGCCATAATGAGCGTGGCGTTCGACGGGTCGCTTTATTTCGATAAGGACGAGAAGGGAAAAATGAAACAGTTCTCGCTTGTTAAAAAATCCCCGACAATAATACAGCCCGCGAAAAAGAACGGGCGATAAAAAATCAGCGGCTATAACGAAAACGCGCCCGAGCGGTGGAAAGCGCGGCCCAGCTGAAGCCCCTGATCATTTTTTTTGGAAACTATCGGGGCGGGCAGCGCCGGGGCAGCGGGCGCAGGCAATGTCATCAAATCGGGATAAAGAGCGGCGATGGACATATCCTTGCCGACATCCCTGAAGGATCCTTGCTTAACGCCGTCGCCAAGATTTATAAAATTATAGGCCCTAGAAACCCTTTGGCCAAAGCTTGTATGACACGGGCATTGCTTTCCGCGTATCGGATCCTCGTCGAATGCGCGGAGCGACACCTCGAGCATGCCAAGGAAATGGTTCTTCTTGGTCTGAAGCGAAACTATGCCCGGCTCGACCGCAAAGGCATAGGCTATGCGCACAAGCGTATCCTCTATGGCCTTCGGGTCGGTCGCATAAAATCCGCCCCCGCCCACTCCGCCGCTCATGCCGCGCATGGTATAGCCGTCCACCTGAAGATACAATATTCCCGCGCCGTCGTCCATAAGCCTTTGCCGCGTCCAGTTAAGAAGGAACGCCGATTCGCGGTATATCTCGCTTGGGTGCTGGCCTTCTATATGCTTCGTTAATCTATGTTCCAATCCTATCTTGGCCATTTCGCCGACATATTCGTCGTATCGTTTTTTGCTTGTAAACCTTTTCTTAGATATTATATGTCCAGAGGTGCGCGAGGACAACATGCCGACACCGTTATCGTCCTGAAACTCGAGGAGGACATAGAGTTCGCGCGGACTCGAAAGGGCGGGATACTCGACGACGGAAAGAGGAAGCTGTTCGGACGTATAGTTCCTTCTTAGGGATTTGTCCGCGTCTTCCCAGCCGGGAAGATAAATTTTCTTGGGCTTTGGCGCGGAAACGTTCTTGCCATACTCGTTTTTTACAACCGCTTGTCCGGGTTTTTGCATTTCAAATCTCCGATAGCGGCCATCTTGGCCGGGGTTTGATATCAAGCGGGGTGGCGCCGAAGAGTTTGAACCGCTCTTGACCCGCATACGCAATCATAACGCCGTTGTCGACACAGTATTTAAGCGGGGGCGCGAAGAAACCTACGCCTGTATCGGAGGCGACTCTTTCCAATGCCGCACGAAGTGTCTTGTTGCAAAGCACTCCGCCGCTTGCCACGATATCTCCTTTATATCCCGCGTCTATGCACGCCCGCATTTTCGCGTCGATCACGTCGCAGACCGCGGCCTGGAACGACGCCGCGATATCCGCTTTGCGGGCGAGGCCTTCTTTGGCAATAGTGTTTAACACCGAGGTCTTCAAGCCCGAAAAAGACATGTTGAAATCGCCCGAGTGTAAAAGCGGGCGCGGGAATGCAAAGGCGCTCGGATCGCCTTGCAACGCTTCTTCTTCCACATATTTTCCGCCCATATAGTTATAGCCCATGACTTTGGCGACCTTATCGAAACACTCGCCGGCCGCGTCGTCCAGCGTGGCGCCGAGGAGTTTATACGCGCCTGCTTTTTCTACCCAAAGGATTTGCGTATGCCCGCCGCTTGCCAGCAACAGCAGGTATGGAAATTTAAGCGTGTTTGAAAACATTGCGGGCATTAGCGCGTGCGCCTCGAGATGGTTGACGGCGACGAAGGGCTTGCCGGTGCTTAACGCAAGGGATTTGGCCATGTTAAGGCCAACGATCACTCCGCCGATCAGGCCCGGACCGGCGCCGGCGGCGAATAGATCTATGTCTGCGATGGAAAGGTTGGCGGAAGCGAGCGCCTGTGCGATCGTGATGTCAATTTTTTCAAGGTGCGCGCGGGACGCGATCTCGGGCACCACGCCGCCATAGCACGCATGCTGCTCGGTTTGCGTGAACGTTTCGGAGGCGAGGATCTCGTCTTTGTCGGCGGCGGTTCTTATAATTCCGACCGCCGTGTCGTCGCAGCTTGTTTCTATGCCGAGGGTTATCATGGGGCTAGCTTATCCCCTGATAAATCGAGTGTCAAATAAAACATAACCTAAATCCTATTTTATGGGTCAGGCTAGTCAGGCGCCTGCGCCGCAACGACGCAGGGCCCCATGAAATAGGATTTATAGCTACGCGTTCACGCGCGGCCCCCTTAAATCCAAAAGTTTGATTTGCCTTAAAAAGCCAAATTGTTGGCTTTTTCTCGGCGAGCTCGCATAAACGCTCGCGAAAAA
>Ga0123356_10001745_pt1 | contig 23657 bp, 21 predicted proteins | sample TergutEmb28metaG_2_FD_92546 | JGI IMG/M metagenome (GOLD analysis project Ga0123356, IMG submission 92546) | Embiratermes neotenicus P3 segment gut microbial communities from Petit-Saut dam, French Guiana - Emb289 P3 | ecosystem: Host-associated > Arthropoda: Insects > Digestive system > Gut ...
ACATATATCCTGCAAGAAGTCTGCATATAAAATATACGCACATCGATATACCGAGTTTCACGCAAATTTCTTTATAATCATGTTTTTTTGATGGTTCAGGCTGCTCCCGGTCTGTATTTATTTCATTATTTTCCATTTAACCCTCCCGGTAAAAATCCCCCGCTCGATGAGAACAGGGGATGATCGTTTTTGCTTGTTTAATTATTTTGGCGGTTCTTCGGTGGCTTTGCCGACTGATGAAATCGCCCATTTAGCGACCTGTATGCGCACTCTGTCTTCACCTGTTTCAAACGTGATTTTATCGTCTGCTACAGAGACAACTTTTCCGAAGATGCCGCCGATGGTCGTGATCGTGTCACCTGTGGATAAAGCGCTTCTCATTTCTGCTAACTTTTTCTTTTTCTTGTTTTCGGGTCGGATCATGAAGAAGTAGAAAATACCTACCATAACCACGATCATTAATATCATTTCCCAGCCAACCATTTGTTCCCTCCGCTTTGGTAATTATAATAACTTGATGTAATAAGGCACCGCATTCTCAAGCTTCGTAATTATACTTGAGCAAAAATAAAAAAGCAAGACAAAGTTAAAAAGCAGACGGAAAGGGTATGTTATTTTTCGATATACAAAGCGAGTTTGGGCGCCGGCAAGTTTCGGAAAAGTTAAATTTAAGGAAGCGCACACTGTCTGAGCGACTATATCGAAAAATAACATACCCTTTTCGTCTGCTTTTTAATTCCGGTGCTTTCAATTTTGTTAAATATTTGGTATACTGTCGTTTATCTTTTTGATTGGAGATTCTCGTGCGCAGCCGGTTGAGATTTTGGAAATATCCGATTCTTATTGTAATGCTGAGTCTGATGATTGCGGCATTTACGTTTGTTTATGCATTGTCGGATACTGCCGCAGCTCCTTATGAACCTCCCGAAGAACCTTTGCCGGTTATTTTCGATATATCCGAAGATAAAGATGTACTTGAAGAAGATGATCCCGGTGAAGAGATACAGGACGATGAGCCTGAAGAAACCCCGTTTGTTTATCCCGTTTATGATAATTTTGTTATCATTACAATGAGAGAAACAGATGTTAACCGCGGGCCTTTGTTGCTTGTCAATCATGATCATGATTATATTATTCCGTGGGAACTGGATCTTGTTAATATAGCAGAATCAAAAACATCACCGTACAGAGTTCATTTAAACAGCTTCAGACTTCACAGTTCAATTATTGAACCTCTTGACGATATGATGAATGCTTTTATTGCCGAAACAAATAACAGATCGGTCACTATTGTCAGTGCTTTTCGTAACAGAGAAACTCAACAACAAATTTTAAATAATTACACTGCGAGAATGGGGCGCAGAGAGGCTCTTCGTTGGGCGGCGCTTCCGGGGCACAGTGAACATCATACGGGTCTTGCTTTTGATTTCGGAATAGCATCGGGCAATACATGGAGAACATTTTACGGAACGGGAAGTACTGCATGGTTCAGGAGAAATGCACATAATTTCGGTTTTACCCTGCGCTACCGGCAAAATAAAACCGAAATTACTCAGACAAATTATGAACCTTGGCATTTCAGGTATGTCAGTACTCCTCATTCGATAATAATGTTTGAAAATGATTGGGCTTTTGAAGAATATATCGAAATAATCAGAGAACACACATTTGACGATCCTTTTGAATTTGAACATGAAGACTTGAATTATGTTATTTATTTTACATCTGATACTAATGTAAAAATACCCGTCAACAGTGAATTTGAAATATCCGGAGATAATATTGACGGATTTATCGTTACCGCAATTTTATTGGAATTTGATCCCGACTCGGTCAGTGACGTTTCCATTTAACACCTTGCGGTGTGTCTTCAAGGATTATACCCATTTGTCCCAACCGGTCTCTTATTTCATCCGCTTGAGTCCAATTTTTTTCTTTTCTTGCTGTCTGACGTGCTTCAATCAATGATTCGATTTCAATATCGAGGCTTTCTTCTTTTGTTTCACCGTAAATCAATCCCAATATATCGATCAATTCATTGAGTATTTTAACGGTTTGCGTTGCAAATTCTTTTGACGGGTCGGGTTCCGCGATTATCGTGTTACTTTCGCGAACAAGTTCAAATATTACGGAAATCGCATCGGCTGTATTGAAGTCGTCATCCATGGCATCAATAAAACGTTGACGATAATGCGGGAGAGTTTCCAAAAATGTATTTTCGGTATTTTTTAAGTTCTCCGCACCGTTTTCCGTTAAGAACTCTAAACTGCTTTTTGCAGTTTTAATTCGTTCAAGAGCACTTTTTGCCTGCAACAGAATATCTCCGGAATAATTCATCGGGCTTCTGTAGTGGCTCATGAGCATGAACATGCGAATGTTTTCATATCCGTAAACTTCGGCGGCTTCTCTTGTTGTGAAAAAATTACCGAGAGATTTTGACATTTTGACTCTGTCAATGCTTAAAAAACCGTTGTGTAACCAGTATCGGACAAATTCTTTTCCGCTTGCACCTTCAGACTGTGCGATTTCATTTTCGTGATGCGGGAAAATCAAATCCTGTCCGCCGCAGTGGATATCAATGGTTTCACCCAAGTATCGGTTTATCATGGCCGAGCATTCGATATGCCAGCCGGGTCTCCCCGATCCCCAAGGTGAATCCCACTTCGGTTCGCCCGGTTTTGCACCTTTCCATAAAGCAAAATCGACGGGATTCTCTTTGATTTCAGTCACATCAACACGTGCTCCCGCCTGCAGGTCTTCAAGCGGTTGATGTGACAGTTTGCCGTATTGCGGAAAAGCGGATGTTCGATAATAAACATCACCGCTGCTTTGATATGCAAAACCTTTTTCAATCAAAACGGAAATCATTTTTGTGATCTCATCAACATTTTCTGTTGCTTTCGGGTGTATCGTTGCGTCGTGTACACCCAAACCGCGTGCATCTGTCCAATATTCTTCGATGTATTTTTTGGTTATTTCATCACATGTAACACCGTCTTCGTTTGCCCGGGCAATGATTTTATCATCAATGTCCGTAAAATTTTGCAAGTATGTTACTTCATAACCCCGATATTCCATATAACGACGCAGGACATCAAACATAATAAGCGGACGTGCATTGCCGATGTGAAAGAAGTTGTATACCGTCGGACCGCAAACATACATTTTAACCTTACCGGGTTCAAGCGGTACAAATTCTTCTTTTTTCATCGTAATTGTATTATAAAATTTCATAAAATCATCTGTCCTTTTTATTCATCAAGTTTCAATACTGCCATGAAAGCATCCTGCGGGACGTTCACACTTCCGAGGCTTCTCATGCGCTTCTTGCCTTCTTTTTGTTTTTCGAGCAGTTTTTTCTTACGTGTTATATCTCCGCCGTAACACTTTGCAAGAACATCTTTACGAAGCGCTCTGATTGTTTCTCTGGCAATGATTTTTCCGCCGATTGCAGCTTGCACGGGCACCTCAAATAATTGACGCGGGATGTTTTCCTTGAGTTTTTCAACGATTTTTCGTCCTCGTGCATATGCTTTGTCTCTGTGAACTATAAATGACAATGCATCGACGATCTCGCCGTTGAGCAGGATGTCAAGTCTTACGAGGTGTGATGCACGATACCCGAAGAAATCATAATCGAGAGAGGCATAACCGCGACTGCGGGATTTTAAAGCATCAAAGAAATCGTATATAACTTCATTGAGCGGCAGTTCATAATGCAGCTCCACTCTTGCTTCTTCGAGATACACCATTTCCTTATATTCGCCGCGTCGATCCTGACATAATTCCATTATGCTTCCGACATAATCGGGCGGGCATATGATCGATGCTTTAATAAACGGCTCTTCTGCAAGTTCGATCAATGACGGATCGGGATAATTCAGAGGGTTGTCGACATATATAAGCTGACCGTCCGATTTTGTTATTTTGTATATAACGCTCGGAGCTGTCATAATAAGATCGAGATTATATTCGCGTTCCAAACGTTCGCCGATGATTTCCATGTGCAGCAATCCGAGAAAACCGCAACGGAAACCGAACCCGAGAGCTGCGGAAGATTCGGGTTCATATGTAAGTGCGGCATCGTTAAGCTTGAGTTTTTCTAAAGCATCACGCAGATCGGGGTACTTAGCACCGTCGGCAGTGTATAATCCCGAAAAAACCATTGATTGCACATTTTTGTATCCCGGTAACGGTTCTGTTGCCTGCCTTTCGGCATCGGTTACGGTATCTCCGACTGTTGTATCTCCGACATTTTTAATACTTGCCGTTAAATAACCGACATCACCGGCTGACAGAACATCGCAAGGTTCCATACCGACAGGTCGCATATGTCCGATCTCGACGATACGATACTCCGCACCGGTCGACATGAGTTTGATTTCGGAGTCGCTTCGCAATTGTCCGTCCATTATTCTGATATAAACTATAACACCTCTGTACGGATCGTATTGACTGTCAAAAATCAATGCCCGAAGCGGTGCCTGCGGGTCACCTTTGGGTGCGGGGATATCGGAAACGATACGTTCCAACACGTCTTCAATACCTATTCCGCGTTTTGCCGATATTTCGGGAGCATCATCAGCAGGGATGCCGATGATATCTTCCACTTCTTTTTTTACACGTTTCGGATCGGCATTGATCAAATCTATTTTGTTGATGACCGGAAGGATCTCCAAATTGTGATCCAATGCAAGATAAGTGTTTGCAAGTGTTTGTGCTTCGACACCCTGCGCGGCATCAACAACAAGGATCGCGCCTTCGCATGCGGCGAGAGAACGGGATACTTCGTAATTAAAATCAACATGACCCGGAGTGTCGATAAGATTGAGTTTGTATTGCTCTCCGTCACGTGCAGTATATGTCAAACCTACGGCACGTGCTTTTATGGTTATGCCGCGTTCGCGTTCCAACTCCATGCTGTCAAGGATCTGTTCTTCCATATCATGAGCATCGACAGCGCCGCATCTTTCGAGTAACCTGTCGGCAAGAGTTGATTTTCCGTGATCTATATGAGCTATGATCGAAAAATTTCTTATATTGTCCTGATTTATCAACATATTGATTAATCCTTTAATTTGTCATCTTTGTCAGCATTTTAAGTTTACTGAGCAGGTTTGCTTCGGCGGATTTTAATTCATCCATTGAATCAATTATTATTCCGAGTTTGACCGCGAGTCTTGATGATCCGTCTTCCCGTTCGTTTGTTCGTCCCAACATATAATCGGTGGTTACATTATAATAATCACAAGCTTTTATAACAAACTCAAGCTTAGGTTCGCGAGCATCGGTTTCGTAATGTGATAAAAGTGCTTGCGAAACACCGAGCTCTGTTGCGGCTTGTCTTTGACTCAAACCTTTTTCACGCCTGAGTCTGCTTAAGTTGGCTGCGAATTTTGATTTTCTGTCCGGTTCATGTAACATTTTATTCTCCGTTTGTATGTGCGAAAAGCATTATATTTCAAAGCTTTTCAATTCGGTTACGTACACAGATCGATGATTGCCCCGGTAAACATTTTTGCACTTGTTATCAATTGTTCTTTGTTAATGAATTCATTTACGCCATGTGCCTTATTATCATCACCCGGCATTGCACAACCGAACGCAACGCCGCCGGGGATATCGTGCACATATGTTAAGCCACCCATTGAAGCGCATGTTCCGGGATTGCCCGTATACTCATTATACAGGTTTAAAAGTGTTTGTACAAATCGGGAGTCTTCGGGTGTGTGGTGTGAAGTCTTCAACTCATGATATGTGATATCCATTCCTTCGTTTTTCAAAGCATTATTTGTTGTTCCGAAAAGATCGGTTTTATCCGTACAAACCGGTGTGCGACTGTCGAAGTTTGCCGAAAATTCCAATTCAGAAAATCTTAATACACCGAAATTAACAGTGATCCTGCCTGATATATCATCACTGATATCAATACCCAATGCACTTCCGTGACAGTCGCCGTGCGGGAACAGACGATCGAGGGACTTGAGATAATCAAACCCTTTGCTTTGAGCAAACGGCATGGCTGCCAGCATTTTGATCAGCCCGGTTTGTGCATTTATACCGCGTTGCGGTAAACTTGCATGTGAAGCCGTACCTTCTGCGGTTATCATGATTTCTTTTCCGACGCAAGATACAGAAAACCTGACTCCGGTTTTTTCCGAATATTCATTGCAAAACACTTCAGCGTCTTCTTTTGAAAAACCTGCAATTACGGCTTCGGAATGATTCGGAACGACATTCGGTGTTTTTCCGCCTGTTATTGATATTATTCGGGGAAGTGTTGTATCCTTTTCCCATTTTGCACCGAAAACCGGCATGAATCTGCCTTTTTCCGTGTTTATCACGGGATATTCGGCATCGGGAGTAAACACATTCGGAGGCATTCTGTTTCTTTTCATGTACTGTGCGATATCATCAAAACCTATTTCTTCACCTGAACCCAAAATGATTTGAACTGCGTTTTTAAATTGCGGGCAGAGATCGCGGGCACAGTATAATGCGTACATTGCAGCAACTGAAGGGCCTTTGTTATCAAGCACACCGCGTCCGTAAATATTTCCGTCTTTTTCCCGCATTATCAGAGGGTCTTCATCCCATCCTTCGCCGCCGGCTACGATATCGAGGTGAGCAAGTATTCCCAGTTCGGGTGCTCCGGGGCCGTGACTTGCGGTTATGACCATATCTTCAAACACATCGACATCAAATCCGCGTTTTTTCAGCATTGATTCGGCAAGGGTCAAGGCTGCACGGGATTCGGTTCCGTACGGAGCGCCTTCTTTGCTTTCGGTCCTGACGCTGTTTATCTTAATAAGTTCACCGAGGTCTTTGAACATATCATTGCTGTTTGATTCAAACCATTTATCTATTTGATTTTTTGTTTCGAGTCTGTTTTTCATGAATCGATCATCTCCCGTTGTTAATAAGGTTTTTGAAAAATTCTTTGCATACTTCGCCGAATTTTTCTTGAGATTCAAAAGTGTTTTCCAAAATGAAATCACATCGATCTTTATAAAATTCTTCGGTCTGTTGTGCATTTATTCTCAAAAGAGCTTGTTCTTTTGTTATATTGTCGCGTGCCGTGATTCGTGTAATTCGCATTTCTTTCGGAGCTGTTATGCCTATGATAATATTACATTTCTCACTTTGTCCGCTTTCGATCAATGCTATGGCATCGATTGCCGCTACTTTTCCGTCTTTATCACTTATTGCTTTTAAGCGTTTATCTATTTCTGTACTGATGTATTTATGTGTAATTTTGTTTAAGTCATTGAGTGCATCGGGGTTGTTCCAAACTTTTTCGCCGAGTTTTTTTCTGTCTATTTTATTATCGGCAGTCACATTTTCAAAGCGAGATTCGATTTCTGATTGCATTTCGTGATTATTTTGCAACAGTTCATGATAAATTTCATCACAATCAAGCAGTCCGGCACCGAAGGATCGCAATGCATTCATTGCCGATGTTTTTCCCGCACCCGTACCGCCTGTTATACCGATTATAAACATATTCGAGGATCACCCTTCTTCGGAAGCCTTCAGCTTTTCCGCTCTGTCCGCCATAACGAGCGCATCGACAACTTCGTCAAGTGCACCGTTGAGGACCTGTTCGAGTTTGTGGAGTGTCAGCCCGATACGGTGGTCGGTCACACGACCTTGCGGATAATTATATGTTCTGATACGTTCGGACCTGTCGCCTGTCCCCACTTGTCCTTTACGCTCTGCGGCTTGCTCTGCTGTTTGGCGACGGCGTTCTTCTTCATATAATCGTGAAGCAAGAATCTTCATCGCACGTTCACGGTTTTTATGTTGGCTGCGTTCGTCCTGACATTCAACAACCGTTCCCGTGGGGACATGTGTTATACGTATAGCTGATTCGGTTTTATTTACATGTTGTCCGCCCGCGCCGCTGGCACGGAATGTGTCGATACTTAAATCGGTCGGGTTTATTTCAAAATCAACTTCTTCAGCTTCGGGTAAGACCGCAACCGTAACAGTGCTGGTATGAATACGTCCCGATGCTTCGGTTTCGGGGACACGCTGAACACGATGAACTCCGCTTTCAAATTTGAAACGCGAATATGCGCCGTCTCCTTCAATGATGAAACTGACTTCTTTGATCCCGCCGAGTTCGGTTTCGTTTAAATTTGCAATTTCGGATTTCCATTTTTTTGATTCGGCATACATTGAATACATTCGGTAAAGATTATACGCAAACAATGCTGCTTCGTCTCCGCCGGCTCCGCCGCGTATTTCGATGATTACATTTTTATCGTCATTCGGATCTCTCGGCAACAGCAGAACCTTTAGTTCTTCACTCATTTGCTCCATATCTGCCTGTGCGACTTCAAATTCCTCCTGAGCCATTTCTTTAAAATCCGGATCATTCATAAGTTCGCGAGCACCTTCCATGTCTCGCCGTGCTTTTTCATACTTTCTGAATGCATCAACAACAGGCTGGATCTCTTTCAATTCACGTGCAATTTTAGCATACACAACAGGATCGAGATACACCTCCGGCTCTTGTGCCCGCAACTCGAGGTTCTTATATTTTTCTTCTATAGCCATCAGCTTTTCAAGCATATTGTGTTATCCTTCACATTACTGTATAATCGTCGAAAAAGAATACTATCACATTATGTTGATAATGTAAACGTGAAATGATGAATACAACATAAACGGCATCAGAGAATGCTTGCATTCTCCAAATGTGAACGAAGTTCACTGTATATACGCCCGTAGCTCCTAAGCTGAGCTATTGGTGATTGTATTTAGTTTATATGCGCCCGTAGCTCAGCCGGATAGAGTGCCGGACTCCGACTCCGGAGGTCGCGGATTCGAATTCCGCCGGGCGTGCCACAGTCTCGCGTTGCGAGACATTGAAAGAGGGCCGGAATCCGGCTCTCTTACAACCGGAGGTGCTTTAAATCGTGGATATTAAAGATGAATGGCTGAAATTGCAAAATGCAAAGAGGATCGTTGTGAAAGCGGGGACCTGCACTCTGACTCATCAGACAGGTAATTTGAATCTGTCGAACATGGAGCAACTTGTCCGGCAACTGGCGGATATTAAAAACCGGGGTTGCGAAGTGTTGCTGGTAACTTCGGCTGCTGTCGGAGCCGGTATGGGAAGGCTGAACATTAAAGAACGACCCGTAAAAATCTCTGACAGACAAGCACTGGCTGCTGTCGGTCAGGGGATACTTATGCATATTTACGAAAAACTTTTCAGTGAATACGGCATTGTAGCTGCACAGGTTCTGCTTACTAAAGACGATTTTGCCGATCGGCAGCGATATTTGAATGCACGAACAACCATGCGCAGGATATTGGAATACGGAGCTGTACCGATAATAAACGAAAACGACACAGTTACGTTCGACCAAATAAAATTCGGTGATAACGACACATTGTCCGCAATGGTTGCAGGACTGGTGGACGCAGATCTGCTCGTGCTTTTATCGGACATAGACGGACTGTATACCGATGACCCCAACAAAAATAAACAAGCAGAATTGATCCCTGTTGTAAAGGAAATAACACCCGAAACAGAATCATTGGCAGGTGAAGCAATAAGTCTGTTCGGCAGCGGCGGCATGAAAACTAAAATCGCTGCGGCAAATATTGCAGTATCTCGAGGGATCGCCATGGTATTAACGGACGGAAGCCGTAATGACAGCTTAAAATTTCTCGACCGTAACGAAAATAAACATGAAAATACCGGATACCCCGTCGGCACATTATTTTTACCGAAACACAATTCCATGGGGAGTCGCAAAGGTTGGCTTGCATTCGGTACAAGACCTGCAGGTACGGTTATAATCGATGAAGGCGCATCGGAAGCAATATGTAAAAAAGGAAAAAGCCTGTTACCCGGCGGAGTTCTTAAAATCGAAAAATCTTTTCAACGCGGCGAAGTTGTAGATATACGATTCGGAACGGATACAATAGCTCGAGGTATCATAAATTTCGGTTCGGATGATGCGGAACAGATAATCGGTAAGCACAGCAGAGAAATAGATAACATTTTAGGTCCCGGTTATGACAAGGAGATAATCCACGCAGATAATATATCATTATTAAAATAAACCGCAGTATATTAATCGTTTCGCAAGGGATTCTGTCATTACCGATCAATCTTTAACACCTGAAAGGACAAGCGTATGAAAGACATTGAAAAAATAAAAGAAGAATTAAACATCACAGGTGAAAAAGCCGTACGTGCAGCCGCCGAAATGGTGTTATTAAGTCCGGAAAAGAAAAGTGTGATATTATCAGCAATGGCAAAAGCGTTGCGAGATAAGACGGAAGACATTCTTGCCGGCAACGCTGCTGATACGGCAAAAGCCAAAGAAAAAAATGTTACTTCCGCATTTTTGGACAGGTTGACACTCACCCCAGACAGGATCGAAGATATGGCTTTGGGTCTTGAAAGTTTGTCAGCGACAGAAGATCCGATCGGAGAGATCCTTGAATCGTACAAGGGCGATCAAGATATCGAAATAGTAAAAGTTCGTGTTCCTGTCGGTGTAATAGGCATGATTTACGAAGCACGGCCTAATGTCACAGTCGATGCTGCAGGTATTTGTTTCAAAACCGGAAATGCAGTTATCCTGAGAGGTTCATTGGATGCCGTGCAATCCAATAAAGTAATAGTAAAAACCTTACAAGAAGCTGTCGAGAACGAAAAAGGGCCGAAAAATGCAATACAATTGATCGAGGACACAAGTCGCGAAGCGGCACGCGAATTAATGCGAATGGACAAATATATCGATCTGCTCATCCCGCGAGGCGGGCCGGAATTGAAAAAAACAGTAATAAATGAATCAACAGTACCGGTGATAGGAGCAGGTATCGGCAATTGCCATATCTTTGTTGATGCTTCTGCCGATCTTGATATGGCAACAGCCATTATAATAAACGCAAAAACACAACGTCCCGGTGTATGTAATGCCGTTGAATCATTATTGATCCACAAAGACACAGCAAAAACATTCTTGCCGATAATCGGTGATGTGTTGATTGAAAATAAAGTAGAACTCAGAGCATGTCCGGAAGCAATTAAATACCTCTCCGATGCAATAATTGCCTCAGAAGAAGATCATGCAACAGAGTTTCTTGATTTGATCATATCCGTGAAAGTCGTTGATGACATCGGAAATGCAATCGATCATATAAATAAATATGGTTCAAAACACTCTGAAGCAATAATAACAAACGACCCGGCAAATGCCCGTCGTTTTACCGATGAAACAGATGCCGCAGTCGTGTTTGTCAACGCTTCCACCAGATTCACCGACGGCGGGATGTTCGGTTTCGGTGCGGAAATCGGGATCAGCACACAAAAGCTTCACGCTCGCGGACCCATGGGATTAAAAGAAATGACTGCTTATAAATATATCGTTCGCGGTGAAGGACAAATAAGACGCTGAAAAACGATGTTTATTTTGTAAAATAAGGGGTTTTACACGGGGCGTTCCACAGGCGAAGGAGTTCGGGATCCATGCGGGAGATGAACATTTGAAAACCGGCTTGTTCCTGCACGGTCAGGAGTTCGCCTATGTAGTTGGCGACGATTTCAATACTTTTTGATTTTAAAAGTTGTTCGCATTTGCGGTAAATAATAAACAGTTCCATCAGAGTCGTAGCGCCCACGCTGTTGAGTATCAACATGAGTTTTTCTCCGGATTTTATGCTTAAATCTTTAAGCAGTACATTCAACATGATTTCGGCGGTTTCGTCCGCGCTCATCATTTTTCTGCGTCCGCCGCCGCCTTCTCCGTGATTTCCCATGCCGATTTCCATTTCATCATCGTTCAGTTCTGCCATCAGTATTCCTGATGTCGGGTGAGTCGCTCCGCGAACAGCGACAGCCAATGTCGCCATATTATCAACGAAATGTTGTGTTATGGCGGCAACTTCGTCGAGGCTTTTGCCTTCGGCAGCGGCAGCTCCCGCAATTTTATATGCCGGGACTACGCCGACAAGTCCGCGACGATTATCGCTGTCGTATCTCGGGGCATTTGACACATCTTCCTGTGTCACTATTTTTACAACGTTCAATCCTTCTTCAAGGACTTTTTTCATGACCAGATCACCGGTCAACATATCGCCTGCATGGTTTAAAACGATAAAAAGGACCCCTTTGCCTTTATCGGCAAGTTTAATTCCTTCAATGCAGGCTTTCGGACCGGGAGCAGTAAAAATATCACCGACGATACTGACATCGACCATTCCGTCTCCGACAAATCCTGAAAGCGCCGGCTCGTGTCCGGCTCCGCCCAGAGTCACTATCGTAACACGGTTTGCCGAATCGAGTTTTTTATTGATAACAATATTGCCGGATTTGAGGATAACCAGGTCGCGATTTGCCGCCGCAAAACCTTCATGCAATTCTTTTGAAAGATTTTCCTGAGAATTGATAAACTTTTTCATTATCATACCGGTCGGTTCCTTTTCATTTTTGTATAAATAAGTATTTATCGGTTGTTCAGGTATTTGCGCAGGACTTCCAGGATTTTATCCGTATCAAGGGGTTTGCCGAGATGATCGTCCATACCCGCTTCGAGGCATTTTTCTATATCACTTGTAAAAACATTTGCAGATAAGGCAATGATCGGAAGAAATGTATCCCTTACGGCCGGTAACGAGCGTATTCGGCGTGTTGCTTCATATCCGTCCATTTGCGGCATTTGTAAATCCATAAAAATAATATCGTATCTGTCGGGAGCGTTTTTTATCATTTCATAAGCTTCTTTGCCGTTTTCCGCACTGTCGAATTTTAAGCCTGTGTCTTCCAGTAATGAAATCAATATCTGACGATTTATTTCAACATCTTCTGCGATCAACATTCTTTTACCCGTGAACTCGCCGGCTGCATCCCGTTTAATGATGTTTTCTTCAAGATCATCGGATGATTTTTCGGAACGCTTGATATCGATAAAAAATGTAAACCTCGATCCTTTACCGGGTTCTGATTCTACCTGTATTTTTCCGTTCATCAGCTCTATGATGTTTTTTGATATGACAAGTCCCAAACCCGTTCCGCCGTATTCGCGGTCCATACCGCTTTCTGCCTGTTCAAATGCTTTGAATATTTTTTGTTGTTGCTCGGTTGAAATGCCTATACCGTTGTCAGTAACATCAATACGTAATGTACATAACCCTTCATTTTCTTCAACCATTGAAATATCCAAATCGATCGACCCGTTTTCCGGGGTGAATTTAACGGCATTGTCCATAAGGTTTGTTATTACTTGCGCTAATCGTTGATCATCACCTGCAAAATAAGCGGGGATGTTTTTATCTGTTTTTATATTTAAAGTTTGGTTTTTTTCACTTGCTCTGAAATTTACAACAGTCATCACTTTATGCAGCATTTTATCAAAGTTGAATTCGACCGGTGTGAGTTCCAGTTTTTTTGCTTCGATTTTTGCCATATCGAGAACATCGTTGATAACACCGAGCAGATGTGCGGAGGCTTCGCTTATTTTATTGAGAGCATCATCTTTATCATCGGAACTGTCTGTTTTTTTACCGATAGCGGTCATACCGAGTATTACGTTCATCGGCGTTCGCATTTCATGGCTCATTGCCGAAAGGAAATCGCTTTTTGCTCTGTTTGCTTCGGTTGCCTGTTTGAGAGCCAGTTCCAGATCTTCGATCATTTTATTATGTTCGCGTAAATCTCGCGTGTATCCTGCTGTGATATATCCCGATTTATGTTTAATGCGAACAAGTGTAACTTCCGACGGGATGGGTGTGCCGTCAGGTCTTTGATGCATCCATGTAAAACGAAAATATCCGTCTCTGAATGCCTTGCTGATGTTTTCGTGCATTGTTTCGTATGAAGGTTTTCCGCACGGTTGGTACATCGGTGATAAATCATAGAATTTTTCAAGATATTCATTTTTGTCAGCTAATCTGAATAATTTTACGGCTTCCTGATTACATTCTATGGGGTTAAAACTGTCGTCCCACAAACTGCAGCAAAGCGGTGTTGCGTCGAGCATAAGTTGTACGAGTTCGTCGGTTTCGCGCATTTTTGCCATGGTTGCGTTAAGTTCGCGTAAATCGCGCACATAACTGGCAACAATATATGAATCTTCGGATTTAATACGGATAAGAGTAACTTCGGAAGGCATCGGTTCGCCGTCCGATGTTCTGTGCATCCACATCACACGATGATTACCTTTTTCAAGAGTAATTTTGTGATTTTCGATTATTAAATCTGATGATGCTCTTCCGCACGGTTGGATCGGAGGAGAAAATTCAAAAAATCTTTTGATATATTCCTGTTTATCGGATAAGTCGAATAATTTTACTGCAGCCTGATTACAGTCAATGATATTTAAGTTTTCATCCCACAGACTGCAACTGAGCGGAGCGGCATCAAACATAAGATGCATGTGTTCATCATGTTTTATTATGAGCTCTTCGGATAAAGTCGAATCGTTTGCCGGTGTATCCGGGGTTTCGGGTTGTAAATATAACCACATCGCAGGGCGAACACCGCCGTAAAGATTGACATTGTTGCCGTCGACATAGATCCAACCGCCGATGTTTACATAAGCGGCATTCAAGCCGAAGAACCCCGGAGATCGAAGCCACCACCATATATCCGTATCATCGAGATCTTTTGCAGTACGTGCAGTGTTGAACTGATCGTCTATTCGACGGGCTTCCGAAGGTCTGTTTGAAAGCCATCCGCTGTCACCGAAATATTTTACGACTTCACCCAAGCTCAATAAAAAGATGTTGTCATCGGTTGCATTTCCTTCTTTAGTGTTGAACCACGGGTTTTTACTTTTGTGAATATGTGTTTTAACAATGCGTTTTTTTTCATCTTCGCTGAAGGTGTTATAAAAATCGTCGTTTAAATATTGGCGTAACGTGCTTGTTTCCCATGTTACATCAATAAATTTTTTATTATATTGCCTCAGTTCCGTCACAGCTTCGCTCAACAACAAGGCTTTATTATTTTGTACATCCAGCACTTGCCAGGAGTATTTACCGAATTGAATTATATCTCCTGTTGTTACGGATAAATATTCTTCAGATGTCATTGTGATCACCTTGTTAAAATCGCATTTTCAGTATAATAGTACAGCCATACTTACATGGCTGTACTATTATATCATAAAATATTCACGAGAACACCCGAAATTTGTCAGATTTACCGAGAATTTGTGCTTTTTTTCATGAAATGTTCCGCTTCAATAAAAATCTTGTTATAATAGTGTTTCGAAACGCAAAAACCGAAAAGGAGAAATTCGATTTTGAATCTTCGCAATATAGCTATTATTGCACATGTTGACCACGGTAAAACAACTCTTGTTGATGAAATGCTGGCACAGGCAGGTGTGTTTCGTGAAAACCAAAATGTTGTTGAACGTGTGATGGATTCCGGCGATCTTGAAAGAGAACGCGGTATAACTATTTTAGCAAAAAACACTGCCGTCCGTTGGGGTGAAACCAAAATAAACATTATTGACACACCGGGACATGCAGATTTTTCGGGTGAAGTTGAACGTATATTAAAGATGGTCTCCGGAGTTCTGTTGTTGGTTGATGCTGTTGAAGGACCTATGCCTCAAACACGGTTTGTGTTGGGGCGAGCACTTGAACTCGGTCACAAAGTCATTATTGTCATTAACAAGATCGACAAACCGGAAGCGCGGGCATATGAAGTTGTTGATGAAGTTCTTGAACTGCTGATCGATTTGGATGCAACCGATGAACAACTGGATTCGCCGATAATTTTCTGCTCCGGGCGGGCAGGGACGGCATCCCTTGCACCTGAAGACGCCGGAAGCGATTTAGTTCCGTTGTTCAATACGATATTAAGTTATGTGCCCGAGCCTGAAATCACTCCGCAAGGCCCGGCGCAACTGCTTGTTAGTTCTATAGATTATAATGATTATGTGGGCCGTATCGGTATAGGTCGTGTTGAACGCGGCACAATAAATGCGGGACAGGATGTTATTGTATGCAATCAAGCCGAAGATTCACAACCGTATAAAGCAAAACTTGTAAATTTATATGAAATTGAAGATTTGCGTCGGATACCTGTTGAAAACGCAGAAGCAGGTGCAATCGTTTGTTTTTCAGGAATCGAGAATATAACGATCGGAGACACGGTTTGCGATCCCGGATGCGTTGAACCTCTGCCGTTTGCACGCATTTCCGAACCTACAACAGAAATGACTTTTTCGGTCAATGATTCACCGTTTGCCGGCTGTGAAGGGAAATTTGTTACGAGTCGAAATTTACGGGATCGTTTATACAATGAATTATTGCGTGATGTTTCATTACGGGTTGCCGATACGGATACGACCGAAAGCTGGAATGTTTCCGGGCGCGGTGAAATGCATTTGTCCGTACTTATGGAAACGATGCGCCGTGAAGGTTATGAATTTCAGGTTTCAACACCGCGGGTTTTATATAAAATGATAGATGATGTGCAGCATGAACCGCTTGAATGCTTTGTATGTGATATTCCGGAATCGACAGTGGGAACTGTCATGGCAAAAATGGGTCAGCGCAAGGGAGAACTCAGACATATGAGTCCGATAGGAAACAGGATGCGTTTGGAGTTTGTCGTACCGGCACGCGGATTGTTCGGTTATCGGAGTGAATTTTTGACCGATACACACGGTGAAGGAATAATGTCATCGGTACTCGAAGGGTATTCACCGTATAAAGGGGATGTAACAAGACGTCATACCGGATCATTGGTTGCTTTTGAATCGGGCGAAGCGGTGAGCTACGGTATTCACGGTGCGCAGGAACGCGGAACACTTTTCATCAGTCCGGGTACACAAGTGTATGCGGGGCAAATTGTCGGACAAAATGCCAAAAATGAAGATTTAACTGTGAATGTGTGCAAACGGAAGCAATTGACAAACTTTCGGGCTGCAGGCAGTGACGATGCACTGCGATTGACTCCGCCGGTCATTATGAGTATGGAACAAGCGCTTGAATTTATTGCCGATGACGAGTTGCTTGAAGTAACGCCGAAAAGCCTGCGATTGCGAAAGAGAGAGTTATCTCATGAAATGCGTATGAGAAAACGAAAAAAAACTTAACGGAATAAAAAAAGTTGTATATACATTTTTTTCACACATTTGTATATGCAACTTTTATTTTTTACTCATTTTCTGTACCAAAAACGTTTAAATCATATCGAACTGTCGGGTAAAAGTGTGAAAGAAACGTGTAATGACAAGGGTTTTGAATCGTGTTATCATAATTTTCCCGTAAGGGATATTATATGATTAAAGACGAGGAGATTTTATTATGACCGAACAGGAAAAATTATTAAATGCAAAAGATATCATGGACAAACTTTCAAACGGAATCGATCCCGGCAGTGACGATGTACTGCCGAAAGACACGATTTTAAACAGCATCGATTTGTCGCGCAACTTCTTTTATATTGCCGATATACTGAGGCAGGTGATTGAAAACGGCGGTTCTGTCACAAAAAGATCATACAGAAACCAATATCTGCCGCCGTTTATGCTTCCGGATGATCTTCATAAAAAAATCGAAATAACCGTCGCTCCGGCAATGATAAGACAATTTACCGAAAGAATAAACAGCCTGATCGACGAAAACAACATGCAGAAACTGAAGGTATCAGCTCTCACCGGTTGGCTGGTAAACAACGGACTTTTATGTGAAGAAGTATTTAATGAAAAAAAGCGAAAAAAACCGACCGAAGAAGGAGAAAAACTCGGTATTTACTCAGAACCGAGAGAAGGTCGTTACGGTAACTATCTCGCGATCCTTTATAAAGAAGATGCTCAACGCCACATAGTCGACAATTTAAATAACATTACAGCAATTTCTAACAGTACACAGTAAAAACTTAAATAATGCAAAATTAATTACTGTGCAGATGTATAAATCTCCGGTAAAATATTCGCAGATCGGTTTGAATTGATCTGCGGATGTTCTGCCGGATTTTATACGGACGGGTAATGATATGAAAACTGTTGAAAGATTGATGCACGGCGGTATTATGGCGAACTATAAATGCACGGCGGCGTGCAGGCATTGTCTGTATTCATGTTCACCTGAAAGAACGGGCGGGTATATTATCGAATCGGTTGCCGGTGATGTTGCTGTTCTTTTACGAAGTGCGGGATGTCGCAGTGTTCATATAGGAGGCGGTGAGCCGTTTATGGATATTGACGGCTTGATAAGGTTGGTAAAAATATTGTCCGATGCAGGAATAATTATTGAATATATCGAAACGAATGCATCATGGGTATCCGATATAAAAAAATGTGAATCAAAATTACGTGAGCTGTATAAAGCCGGTGCGGATACACTTTGTATTTCACTCGATCCGTTTCATGCAGAATATGTTCCGATCGAAAAACCCCTGATTCTTGCTGATATTTGCAAAAGCACGGGGTTTGGTTATTTTTTATGGCAGGAAAGATTTTTACCGTCGATGTCACGTCTTGACAAAAAAAAGAAGCACACTCGTGCTGAAATGGAAAAACTTATTTCTCCGCGGTATATTTCGGAAACTGCACGCAGTTACGGAATTAACTACGGCGGTCGTGCCGTGAATATTGAAGCAGAGTATTCCGATCGTAAACCTGTTAAAAATATTTTAAGCAACCGTTCATGTCGCAGTCTTGTTTCCGGCGGACATTTTCATGTCGATATGTACGGCAGATATGTTCCGCCGGGTTGCACGGGATTTGTTATACCGTTCAATGAAGCGATCAACGGGATACCGGACGGAAAATACCCTGTATTTGAAGCTCTTTTATCGGGTGGGACAGAAAAATTATACGAATATGCTTTATCAAAAGGTTTTGTTGCCGATCCGAACGGATATCCTTCGAACTGTTCGTTTTGTATCAACATACGTATGTGGTTGTGCGAAAACGCATCTTCGCCCGAACTGGATCCGGAACATTATACGGAAGCAATGAAATATTATTAATTTTGTTCCAAAGAACAACAACATTCAATATTGGCAGTTCTCGGAAACATATCGATCGCACATATATTATTAACGCTGTATTTATCCAACAGTTTCAAATCGCGTGCTAACGTTGACGGGTTACATGAAATATAAACAATACGCTTCGGTGACAATTCGAGGATTTTATTGATCGCACTTTGTGATAAACCTTTACGCGGCGGGTCAACGATGATGCAATCGGGACTTATAATGTCCGGAATCCACTTTGCAACATCCGTGTTAATAAAATTGATATGCGTCAATCCGTTTTGCCGTGCATTTTCGCGTGCGGTTTTAACAGCACCCGGGTTTTGTTCAACACCGACAGCATATTGCGCATCTCTTCCGACAAAAAGTGTCAACGCTCCCACACCGCAATACAGATCGATCAAAATTTCGGTTTTTGATAATGCGGCATATTCACGAGCTTTGTTAAAGAGCAATAATGCTGCATCTGTATTGACCTGAAAGAACCCATCCAACTTAAAAATCAAACCGTCCAATTCTTCTTCAAGAGGTTGGTTTGTTCCGTTTCGTCCCGAACGTAAGATAATATCGTCTTTTCGTTTTTTGCCGGATCCGATTAAATTCTTTAATTTATAATTAATGTCATCTTTTAATAATAAACATCGATCGATCGTAATAACATCATTCGATCGGTTACCGTAAAACCCCAATGATGAACCCGATGAATGGAGTACCGCTTTATTACGATATCCGTTTATTTGTCCTGTATGTAAAATCCGATCGATTCGGTTCGACAAACCGCCGATTCGCAGCAATGCATCATTAACACATTGCATTTTAGCAAACAGTTCTTCTTCGTATGTTATATGCCTGAAATCACATCCGCCGCATTGCGGATAATAAGGACAATCCGGCTGTATTCTGTGTTGTGAAGGGTTCGAAATACGAATAATTACAGCCCATGCAACATTTTTTTGCTCTTTTATCAGTCGGACTTCCGCTTCATCACCGCGAGCTGAACCGCGAACAAAAACAACCCTGCCGTCATCAAGCCGAGCAACACCTTCACCGTCCGAGTTGTATCCTGTTATCAATACATTATGTGTTATTTTCAGTACCTCATTATATTTAAGTATTTTTTCGATTATTGCGAATGTTTTTCACTGTAAAACGGAGGATCAAAGTTTATCATATATTTTATTGTTTTCCAATGAATAAACGTATAATATGTACGTGTCGAAGAAAGGATATGAATTAAATGAAACATGCAGGAACACAAAAAATTGAAACTGAAAGATTAACATTGCGTAAATTTGAACTTTCAGATGCGGAAATGATGTTTAATAATTGGGCAACAGATGATGAAGTTTGCCGATATATGAGGTGGCAGGCACATAAAGTGATAGATGAAACAATCACTCGAATCGGCGATATAATCAGAAATTATGAAAATGAACGAATCTACCATTGGGGGATCTGTTTAAAATGCGGCGAACTGATCGGTAATATTGCTGTCACGGTTATTTCGGAATATGATTATAAAGCTGAAGTGTCATATTGTCTGAGTCGCGACCGGTGGGGTAACGGGTATGTCAGTGAAGCAATTGAAGCGGTATTGGATTTTATGTATACCAATACGGATATTGAGCGTATAGAAGCATATCATTCAACGGAAAACCCTGCTTCCGGAAAAGTGATGAAAAATGCAGGCATGGAGTATGAAGGATTTGCCAGAAACAAATACAGAAACCGAGACGGATTTCAGGATTGTGATATGTACGGGATCGTTCGAGAAATGTGGGAAGATAAAAAGAAAATATGAACAATTTGTGAAAAGTGACTATTGACATCCGGGATTGTGTGTTTTATTATACAACAGGTTAGTTAGCATAACTAATTAATAAGCGATGTCTTCGGGAGTATCCTAATGGATGATTTTGAAAAAAGTTTAAACTACGTACTTGTTGATACGTTTAATTTGATATTGAAGTATGAAGAGATTTCGATCAAAAAAATTGCTGACGTTCCGATCACGATAACGGAAGCCCATATGATCGAAGTTATCGGTGTCCGGGAATATGAAGAAATTTCCGTAAGCGAAATTGCGGCGGCTTTGAACATATCCGTACCGACAACAACGGTTGCTGTTAAAAAACTGGAAAGTAAAGGCTTTATTACAAAAGTTCCATGTGCAAAGGACGGTCGAAGAACAATCATTAATTTAACCGAAAAAGGTAAAAAAATCGAAAAAGCACATCGTCTGTTCCATACGAGAATGGTGAGAAATATAAGCAGACAACTTCCTGAAGATGAAAAAGACATTTTATTCAAAGCTGTCACTAAGCTGAGCGAATTTTTTAAAGAAAAAATTGAAGCATAATCCCCCTGATTCCAAAAACCGGAAAGGTAACGGAAATTTTGAGTTTAAAAATAACCGGCATGGGAAAAGCAATACCTGAAAAATGTATTTCCAATGATAATCTTGCGAAGTTTCTTAAAACTGATGATGAATGGATCACCGCACGGACAGGGATCAAGACAAGATATATCTGCACTCATGAATCTTTGGTTGATTTATCATCCGCAGCATCGATGCGGGCTTTGGAAAAAGCCGGACTGTTACCGGGAGATATTGATCTGATAATATGCGCTACATTGGGCGGTGATTATCGGACACCGGCACATGCATGTGTTGTTGCGGAAAAAATCGGAGCAAAATGCGCGTCATTTGATATAAATGCAGCCTGTACCGGTTTTGTGTATGCTCTGGACATAGCATCGTGTTATTTACAAACCGGCAAAGCGACCAATATCCTGATAGTATGTGCTGAAATGATGTCAACTCATGTTGATTGGACAGACAGATCGACGTGCATTATATTCGGCGACGGAGCAAGTGCATGTACGGTCACAAAAGGAGATGCACTAAAATATATATCTCTGTCCGCAATCCCGGAATCAACGATTTTAAAACTGCCGATCGATTCGGGAAACAACCCGTTTATTGAAAACGCGATCCCGAAAAGCTATTTATATATGCAGGGACAAGATGTTTTTAAGTTTGCCGTAAGAATAGTAGGCGTTGATATAAATAAGGCGCTGGAAACATTGAATCTGACTTCTGATCAAATTGATTATTATATACTTCATCAAGCCAATAAACGAATTATAGATTCAATCAGAATAAAACTGAAACAACCGGAAGAAAAATTTCCGATCAATATAAATAAATACGGAAATATATCGTCTGTATCTGTTCCGCTGGTAATGTGTGAAATGCTGGATGAAGGAAAGATAAAAAAAGGAGATACATTATTTTTATCAGCCTTCGGAGCGGGACTGACAGCCGGATGTTGTGTTTTAGTTTGGGAATAATCATTAAAAAATTATCGGAGGAAGCATCATGTTAGAAAAAATTACAGAAATACTCAGAGAGTACAAAGGCGAACCGGACCTCCAAGTCACGGAAGAAAGCACATTTACGGAAATGGAACTTGATTCACTTGATACGGTGGAACTTGTTATGAATCTTGAAGAAGAATTTTCGATCACGATCGAAATGAGTGAAAACATCCAAACGGTGGGTGATCTTATTAAAGTGATCGAAAGCGCACAATAGGAGCACCGGCATTTTATGATCAAAACTTCATTGTGTAAGTTGCTCGGTATTGAATATCCGATATTCCAAGGTGCAATGGCTTGGATAGCGGATGCGGAGCTTGCCGCGGCGGTTTCAAATGCCGGCGGTCTCGGTATTATTGCTGCAGGGAATGCACCGACATCGTATGTTGTCGAGCAGATAAGAAAAGCAAAAGCACTTACTGATAAACCGTTTGGTGTTAATATTATGCTGATGAGTCCGAGCGCCGGTGAAATTGCTCAAACAGTTGTTGATGAAAACGTTCCGGTGATCACAACGGGAGCGGGTAACCCGTCAAAATTTATGCCGATATGGACTGATGCGGGTATTAAAGTAATACCTCTTGTTGCTTCGACCGGGCTGGCAAAAATGATGCAGCGTACCGGCGCTTCATGTGTTGTTGCTGAAGGCTGCGAAGCAGGAGGTCATATCGGTGAATTGACAACGATGACACTGGTCCCCCAAGTGTGCGATGTTGTTGATATACCTGTTATTGCAGCAGGCGGTATAGGCGACGCAAGAGGTATTGCGGCGGCATATATGCTCGGAGCTGTCGGTGTTCAAATCGGTACACGATTTTTGGTGGCGAAAGAATGTAATATCCATCAAACCTACAAAGATAAAGTCATTGCGGCAAAGGATATCGACACGATAACAACCGGTAAAAGACTCGGTCATCCGGTGCGTTCGATCAAAACACCGTTTTCCAGAGATTTGTTCAACAAAGAGTATGACATGACCGTAACAAATGAAGAGTTGGAAGTAATGGCAGAAGGGTCGCTTCGGTTGTCAGCGGTTGAAGGTGATTTGCAAAAAGGCAGCTTCATGGCGGGGCAAATTTCGGGGATGATAAAAAGAGAGCAAACGGTGAAAGAAATCATTGACGAATTGGTTGAAGAGACGGAAAAGGTTTTTAAGAGATATGAATAAAACAGCATTTTTATTTGCGGGACAAGGTGCACAAGCTGTCGGTACGGGACAGGATTTATATAATGAATATGATTGTGTCAAAGAGATATTTGATATGTCTCCGGAAATACGTGATTTGTGTTTCAACGGTCCGAAAGA
>Ga0123356_10001746_pt1 | contig 23650 bp, 20 predicted proteins | sample TergutEmb28metaG_2_FD_92546 | JGI IMG/M metagenome (GOLD analysis project Ga0123356, IMG submission 92546) | Embiratermes neotenicus P3 segment gut microbial communities from Petit-Saut dam, French Guiana - Emb289 P3 | ecosystem: Host-associated > Arthropoda: Insects > Digestive system > Gut ...
TGCTACCGTTCATGGTATTCCCGTTGCTCGCAGTGATGAACCGTATCGATCCGAACATCGTACGCGTTGCGCGCAGCCTAGGTGCCGCACCGCGGCACGCATTTCGCCACGTGTTTTTGCCGCTCAGTCTGCCTGGTATCGGCGCTGGTTGTGTACTCGTGTTCCTACTTGCAGTCGGCTTCTACGTAACCCCTGCGCTACTCGGTGGCCCGGGCGAGGTGACGCTGGCGACGATGATCGACATGGAGATCAACACCTTCCTGAACTGGGGTCTGGCGGCCAGCCTCGGTGTTCTGCTTCTGGTGGTGGTCGGCGGCATTTTTGCTGCATTCACCAAGCTGGTCGGTGCAGGCCCGCTTACTGGAGAGCTGTAGCGGTGCGCGCCTTGCTCTGGCTGTTCGCGATCTTGCTTTTGGCCTTCCTCCTGGCGCCGATCGGCATCGTGATGGCGACGTCGTTCGACCCGTCGCCGTTCATGCAGTTCCCACCACGCCACCTTTCGCCGCACTGGTATACGCATTTCTTCGCCAGCGATCACTGGGTACAACCGACGCTGCTGAGCCTGCGCGTCGCGTTGGTTGTAACAGCGTGCTCCACCCTCCTGGGCACGCTGGCGGCGATCGGGCTGGTCCGCGGCGAGTTCAACGGACGCACCGCGTTGGAGATGTTCTTGCTATCGCCAATGGTGGTACCGATCGTAGTCCTGGCGCTCGGCCTGTTCTTCCTGTTCTCCAGCGCACATCTGCTCGATCATCCCGCCGCATTGTATCTCGGCCACACTATCGTCGCTACACCGCTGGTCATCATTCTGGTGCGCGCCGGCCTGCGCACAACCGATCCGACAATGGAACGGGCGGCGCGCAGCCTGGGCGCCAGTGCCTGGCGTGCGCTATGGCACGTCACGCTGCCGGCGATCCGCGAGTCAATTATCGCCGGTGCAATCTTTAGCTTCCTGGTTTCATTCGACGAGGTGGTGATTGCGATCTTTGTCGGCGGCCCAAGTGCCACTACGCTGCCGAAGCAGATGTGGGAGAGCATCCGCTTCGAAATCGATCCGACGCTGACGGCGATCGCCTCGATGCTAACGTTGCTGGCGATTGCGTTACTCCTGGGCGGTGAGCTCGTGGCATGGCGGCATATCCAACGACGCAGGGCTCCGGCTGCGCCAGGCTAGGAAACGATGATGGATACGCGCTTCGATGTAGAACTGGTGGCGGTCACCAAGCGTTTTGGCCTAACGACGGCTGTGAACAGTGCATCACTGCGAATTCCAACCGCCAACTATTGCTGCCTGCTTGGCCCGAGCGGCTGTGGCAAGACGACGACCTTGCGCATGATTGCTGGCCACGAAGCCGTGAGTGAGGGGGACATCCTGATCGGCGGACAGAGTGTCACGGCGCTGCCGCCGATACGTCGCGGAACTGCGATGATGTTTCAGAGTTACGCTCTGTTCCCTCATCTCAGTTGTCTGGACAATGTCGCGTTCAGCCTGAAGATGCGCGGCGTTGGCAGAGCTGAGAGACATAAGGCAGCCCGGGAGTTTCTTGCGCTGCTACACATGGAGCCATTCGCGGATCGGTTACCCTCGCAGCTCTCGGGTGGCCAGCAACAACGTGTCGCCCTGGCGCGTGCTCTGATCACCAAGCCGCGCGTGTTGTTGCTCGATGAGCCGCTCTCGGCACTTGATCCGTTCTTACGCATTAAAGTGCGCGAAGAACTCAAACGGCTACAGCGGGAACTGAGCATCAGCTTCATCCATGTGACGCACAGCCAGGACGAAGCGATGGCGATGTCCGACCTCATGGTTGTCATGGAGGAAGGCGAGATTCGTCAGGCTGGGCCGCCACGCGAGATATTTGAGCGACCCGCCAACGTCTTCATTGCGCGTTTCATTGGTGGTCATAACGTGTTGCCGACCAATCGCGGGCTCATTGCGGTCCGTGCGGACCGCTGCCGCCTGGCAGGAGCGCCAGGCAACGGCCCGGCGGTCTCGGGATACGTTGCGGCAGTAGAATACCAAGGCGCTATGGTCCGCGTCGCACTCTCGACCGAGGATGGCAAGGAAGCAGCAGCACTGTTGCCCGACGGGGATTTTTATGCGCGCCCGGTCAAACCGGGCGATGCCGCGACGCTGACCTGGTCAGAGCATGATGCGCACGTACTGGCCGAACCCTGAGCAGAACGCGAAAGGCGAAACAGTGGGTGTTCTTAGGTGGATCGAATCAGCTTTTTGCCGTTGCGAGGCCGTCGGAGATCTTGCTCGGTTGCTCCACCATGAAACCATCATCGTCGATCTCCTGCATGGGCCGGTTTCGTTGTAGGCTACTACAGCATCGGATGGCATTTCAGCACCGTGAAGGTATTGTGCAGATACCACTCCGACGAAACCGAGCAAGGCATCTGCGATGTCCGAGCCATCCTCGATCATCCCGTGGTCGAAGCACGCATGGCAAGGTTGAGAAACGGATATCTGTCCAAAAGTAGCAAGGTCTTGGTTGATCGCTCCACTGTTCTGGCCGATATGCCCTGCAGGAGGCTATTCTGCATTAGATCGGTTGTTGTGTATGAGGTTCTTGGCCATGACATCGTCTAGGCGATTGACCGTATTGGCGCCGGTGCCGACGCCGACAACGAACTTCGCTCCCGTCTGGCTTGCCTCCTGCCTCGGCTACGCCGCGGACGAGGCACTCGATCTCCGAATCGAATTGGTCGGAACGCCGAAGGCCGCCGCCGACGGCGTCGTTTCTGGACGCGGTGATCTGACGTTCATCAACGTGGTCTTCACATTGCTCGCACGTGATCACGGCATTCCGTTCTGTCCCTTTTACGCGTTTGTCCGCACACAGAATCGAGCATTCTCAGTGCCTGTGTCGAGCCCAATCCACAGCGTCGCCGATCTGAATGGTAAGACGATAGGGCTCCATTATGATGATCCGGAATTGTTCGAGTTTGCCTGTGCGGTACTGCGCGGCGCAGGAATCGATCCGACGCGGGACCTCAGGTTCAAGACCTTGCCGGGCACACCGCTGGACGCCCCCCGCATGGCCAGTGCATTGCGTGACGGTGAAGTGGACGCCGTTTGGCAGCTCGACGTGCTGACGGGATTCATGGCTGAGGAAGGCATGGAGACACGCCGGCTTGCGGCGGCGATTGACCGGCTGACGCCGTCTTCCTGCTTCAATGCTCTTGATTCAAGCCTTGCCGAGCGACCGGAAGCTTTCGGTGCACTTGGCCGCGCGATCGCCAAGGCGACCTTGTTTGCCCTCACCAATCCCGAAGCAGCGGTTCGCTTGATGTGGCGGCATTTTCCGCCCGCAGCTCCGCCGCCTGGCAGTGACAGTGAGCAGGCATTCCGCCGCGAGTTGGCTGCCTTGAAGGTACGCCTTGTCGGTCACCGCATCGAGAACACTCCGATACCGAAATGGGGCGCCATCAGCGCGCCGGAAATCAGTGCCTGGCAGGAGTTCCTGCTTGGCACTGGCGCAATCCACACGCGGCGCGCTCCTGAGATTTATTTCTCCGACACTCTCGTCGCGGCATTCAATGATTTCAATCCCGAGCCGGTGATAGAGGCAGCGCACAAGGCGGCTTGACAGGCCTATCCCGCCGCCAGCGTCGGGCGTTGCAGCGGCGAAGCGAGCGCATAGCTAACGAGGCGGCGGATTGCGTGCTCCAATTCGTGAACCGGAAGAGATGCAATCGAAGGTTTGTCACATGCAGCTTGGTAAACGCGACTACGCACGTACTGACGCACCGCCGATGGATGTTCGGCCAGCAGGCGCGCCAGCGTATCCTGAAGCAAAGGCGGCAACATGGCTTCGTACGCGGTGCGTTCGGGCCCAAAGACAAATTCGTCCAGATGACTGGTTTGCCGCCGGCTCCGCACCGCATCAGTCGCTAGTGCATCAAAAACGCCGTCTTTCACCACGGTGCCATAAATATCCAACGCTTTCTGTTCGGCCACAAATCCATTCGCAACGTCAGTGGCAACACGTACGGCGTCGCGCATAAATGGATCGCCGTAACCGCCGCCCCCAGGTGAGGCAATTCTAACAACATCACCCGCTTCAAGCTTGAGAATATCGATTTTGCCGATGTGACGTTCGCGCGGCGTGCCCGGATTGACGACCGTATCGCCACGGCCACCCGGCTCACCGCCTTTGCGGCCGTATGGGCGCAGTTTGAACCGATCCATGCCACGGGCGGTTACGATCGCCTCAGCTGCCAGGCAGCGGAATTCGAACACGACACCCGCGCCACCTCGATATTCCCCGCCGGCCACCTCATCCAACAGCATGTAGCGATGAATGAAAACAGGCGCTTCGAGTTCGATACTTTCAGTCGGGACATTGCGCAACGAACCTGCGGAGAAGTTCACGCCATCGATGCCATCTTTGTTGGGACGGCCACCACAGCCGCCTTGCATCGGCTGCAGTACGCTTACCCTGTAATTTCCCGTCGAAGGGTCGAGATGAGAGAAGAGCACAATGGAAACCTGGCCCGCGCCCGCCGATGGAATCCTGTCCGGCACAGCCTGGCTGAGGGCGCCAAGCACAGCATCAGCAATGCGATACCCTGTGGTATGACGCACGCCCGATGCCGCGACCGGACTGGGGTTCAACAATGTTCCTGACGGGGCGTTGACTGTCACAGATCGAAGAATACCGCGGTTTAACGGCAGATCGCGATCCGACGTGCGCAGGAAATTCACAATACCTAACACGATCCATTGGTTAGTACGTCCGAAGCTTGGTAGATTCAACGCCGCGCGCACTTGCGGGTCTGTACCCGAGAAATCCAGATGCACGTCACTGCCGGACACTGTGAGCTTGACCTTTATTCTCTGGTGATACGGCGAGACATAATCCACCTCGATATAGTCGGCGAATTCATATGTTCCGTCCGGAACCTGGGCGAGCACGGCACGTGCACGACTTTCGCCGTAGTCCAGCAATGCATGGATACCGGTGGCGAGCGTATCGAAACCGTAGCGCGAAACAAGTTGGCCCATGCGGCGTTCACACGTGGTCAAGGCAGCGATCAGCGCCTTCATGTCACCCCAGTTTTGCTCTGGAATTCGACAGTTGGTTAGAATCAGATCAAGCAGATTGTGGTTCAGCTCGCCCCGACTGAACAGCTTAGCGGGCTTGATGCAAATTCCTTCCTGAAAGCGATCGAACGCAGTAGGCGCGATGCTGCCTGGAACTAAACCACCCACGTCCGACGAATGGATGAAGCACCAAGCAAAGCATAGTAGCCGTCCCTCATAGAACAATGGCTTGAACAGCATGATGTCGGGAAGATGAGTGCACATGCCCAGAGTAGAGCCTGGATCGTTGGTGACGATTACATCGCCAGGTTCCAGCCTGTCGATGCAGTTTATCGCGGCGCCCATGTGCATACCCAGCATGTTGGTAACGCCGATATTGCGTGGATAGCAGAAGATCTCGCCCGTAGAGGTGACCAACGCTGCGTCGAAATCCCATGTTTCCTTGATGAACACCGTGAACGCAGCGCGATGGATGACGTAGCCCATCTCCTCCACCAGGCCAGTGAAGTGATTGTTCAGGACTTCGAGCAGAACCTTGTCAACGGCCATAGCTGGCTTCTCCGATCAGGTTGCCGAACGCATCGACCGAGACGGTGAACTCCGGCGTGACAAACACTGTGGTGTCGAACTGTTCAACAATCGCAGGGCCCGGAAAACGGAACCCCTCGGGCAGCTCGTCGCGCGCATAGACGGTAGCCAACATGTCGCGACCATCAAGGAAGATCTCGCGGTGCCTATGCGTCGGAGCCGTTCCGGACCGGTTTGCTAGACGTGCCATTGCTGGCTTCTGGCTTACGCCAATGGCGGTAACGCGAACGTCCCTGATCTCCAGGCTGGCAGCGTCATCTACGTAACCGTATAGCTGTTCATATTCACGATTGAACCGCTTTCGGAAGGCTGTGCCAGAACCGTCGGTTAGATCGGAGGGCATTAGCGGCACGGATATTTCAAAGGATTGGCCGAGGTAGCGTATGTCTGCACTCCATTCGACACGACGTTGCGTAAATGTCTGGTTCTGAGCGGCGAGCCATTCCGTGCCTTCAGCGGATAATTCTTCCATCGCTAGCGTGAGGTCATGCATGACGTCGCGGCCCTCATCTGGCGCCAAGACTCGATGCATGCTGCAAACGAAGTCACGACGCATATCGGCAGCCAGTGAACCTGCCGCACACAACACGCCTGGATGAAGCGGGACAAGAACCCGACTAATTCCGACATCGCGCGCAAGCAGGAATGCGTGGCTTGGTCCCCCGCCGCCGAATGCCAGCAAGGTGAAGGTTTCGTAGTCGATTCCCTTACGTGCGAGCAGCGGTACCAGCGCTGAATACATCTGGGAGGTAGCCACGCGCAGTATCGCTTCTGCGGTCGGTCGCGTGGCGCGTCCGAGACGCTTACCCAATCGCCCCAGTGCGGCTTCTGCAAGCTCCGGATGCAGCAAAACCTTGCCGCCGAGGAAACGCTTTGGATCGAGCACGCCGAGACAGACATACGCATCGGTCACGGTCGCATCGGTGCCTCCTTGCGCGTAGCAGGCAGGACCAGGCATTGCTCCGGCACTATCAGGACCTACCTTGAGCACACCGCTTGAGTCGACATACGCGATGGACCCGCCGCCGGCTCCAATAGAGGTCACGTCAATCGCGGGCATGATCACCGGGAAGTCGCCGACATGGTTTTCAGTCGAATAGCGCGGCGTGCCTTCAACGACCGCGACATCCGCACTAGTACCGCCCATATCGAAGGTAACGAGGCGGTCAACGCCAATGGTTGCACCGACGAACGCAGCGCCGATGACACCCGAAGCAGGCCCTGACAAAAGCGTTTCCACGGGACGAAGGCCGGCTTCCTCCGCGGTGATGATCCCACCATTGGATTTGGTTGAGAGTACGGACCCTCCGACGCCGATCGATTGGACACCGGACTGCAAATCGGAGAAGTAGCGCTGCATACGGCGTCCCAAATAGCCATTCATCACCGCAGCCAGTGCCCGCTCGTATTCGCGCATTTGCGGCCAGATCTCCGCTGAGACGGAGATATAAAGCTCCGGTGCAGCGTCATGCAGAATGTCTCGTGCGCGAAGCTCGTTTTGGGCGTTGCGGTAGCTGTGAAGGAAGCAAATGGCAACGGAGTTCACACCCTCGCGGCGCAAACGTGCCGCGACAACGCGCACTGCGGCTTCATCCACCTCCCGGAACACAGTGCCGTCAGCGAGGGCGCGTTCGGGTATTTCGAACACTAAGCCGCGCGGTACAAGCGGCATCGGCAATTCGGTGAAGAAGTTGAAGACATCGGGAATCCGGTGACGCCCGATGTTGAGGATATCGCGGAATCCTTGCGTGACCAGCAGCGCCGTACGGTCGCCGTGGCGTTGAATGATTGTGTTCACCGCCAACGTAGTGCCATGCACTAAGTAGTTGATCTGCTTCGGATCGATGCCATGCTCATCGAGCAGGATGCGGAGCCCATTGAAAATCGCCTGCTCGGGCGTTGCCGGAATCGACGGGGTCTTGAACACCGTGAGCGTGCCGGTAGCCTCTTCCAATAGCGAAAAATCCGTGAAGGTGCCGCCGATATCGATACCCAAGCGGTAAGCGGACATAGTCGTTCTCCTGGATCAGCGGCCGACGCGCGCGCGAAAGATCTTTTGAATGATAAATACGGTGAGTCCGATAACGACGATCTGTCCGGCGGAAGCCGCCGCGATCGATGGATCCGACTCCCACTGGATTTGCGAGAACAGGTAAACGGGCAGCGTCGTTGTCTCCGGTCCGGACACAAACAGTGCAACGTTGATGTCACTGAATGAGACGATAAGGGCAAAGACGAAGGCCGAGATCAGGCTCGAGCGGATCTGTGGCACCACAACGAACGCGAACGCAGCCATCTGTCCCGCACCGAGATCGTGCGCTGCCTCCTCGAGGTTGGGATCCAATCCGACAAGTCCGGCCGCGACGGTGCGGATGACGTAAGGGGTGGCGATCAGGATATGCCCGATGACGAGCGTGCCGAGTGAGGCAGTGATCCCCAGTTCGGCAAACCAGAGATACAAAGCGGCTCCCAAAAGGATTTGTGGTACCACCAGCGGCAACAGAAAGACCGCCTGCAAGAAATCGCGGCACGGGAAACGGTACCGCACGATCCCAAGCGCGGCAGATGATCCGATCAGTGTTGAGCTGATAGCGCTCATAAGGCCTACAGGAAGGCTAACCAGTAGCAAGGCATGGATGAATTGTGGCTGATGCAGCAGGAGAGCGTACCATCTGAAGGAAAAGCCTGTGGGGGGAAAGTCAAGCCTTGCGGTGTTATTGAACGAGACGCCCAGGATCACCACGAGCGGCAGCAGAATGAAGGCGTAGATGGCAATAACGGAGCTGCCAAGGATGGTTCCGGTGCGCCGCATCACGCTGTCCTCCGCAGCCTTCGAGTGACACCATAACCAGCGCCAATGGCCGCAATCGTCAACACGATCATCGCGATCGTTAGTGTGGAGGCCTGCCCAGCGTTATATGCAACGAGCAGCGAATCGAACACCTCGTTGCCAACCATACGCACCCTGCGGCCGCCAATCAGGGCAGGCAGCACAAAAGCGCTCAACGCCTCCACGAAGACCAGCGTTGCGCCGGAAACCAGGCCGGGCACGCTGAGAGGCAGGATCACGTTGGTGAAGAGCTGGCGGCTGCTGGCCCCGAGATTTCGTGCTGCCTCTTCCAGACTCGGGTCGATGCGTTCGATCGAGGCGGTCAGCGGCAGCACCATGTAGGGCAGCAGCAAGTGAACAAGGCCCACAATTACTGCGGCCTCACTGTATATAAGCGGCTGCGCACCGATGAAGCCGATAAAGCGCATGACATTGACCAGCAGGCCATTACGGTCAAGCAGTACCATCCAGCCAAACGCTCGCACGACTGGGCTCACCATCAATGGTGTCAACAGCAAGAGCATGCCGATAGCAGCGATGCGATGCGATGCGCGCGCCAGGAAATAGGCGAGCGGATAGCCTATGACGATGCAGAACAACGCCGTGCGAAATGCGATCCAGATTGTGCGCAGCAAGAGGCGGAGAAAATACGGGTCGCCGAGCCTGGCATAATTCGCCAATGTCACGCTTGGCGACCCTGCGGCGTACAGGCTGTAAGCCACCATCATTCCGAGTGGCGCAAGAAGCACCACGGACAAGTAGAGCACGTTTGGTGCGATCAGCAGGTAACCAGCCGACGGTACCATCCGCAACCGAAGTGGCGCGACGGCCGGCACGGCCAGGATCGCCTCAGCCATTGTTAGCTACCGAGAACCTGCTTGTTCCATTTGTCGAGGTTATCGCCACGTGTCTTGTTGATGGCTACCCAGTCAAGCTTGATCGTGTTCTCTAACTGCGTTTCGCTGATGGCCATATTCGCCATGTCCGGAGGTAGCACGGCCGTCTTGTTGGCTGGTGGGTAACCCATCCGCTTGCTCAGAATCAGTTGGTATTCCGGTGTGAAGGTCGCATTTACCAAGGCGTTCGCCATATCAGGAAATTTGGTAGCCTTCAAAATGACGAAACCGGTGCCTAGAGTGGTGGAACACGGCACGTAGGCGATATCGACCGGAACGCCTTTCTGTTGCAGAAGTAACGTCCGGCCGTTGAAGAATGGGCCGATAACGACCTCTTCGCGCTGGAAGGCGGTGACCGTCTGATCCGCATTCTCCAGTATCACCGCATCGTTCTTCTTCACCAAATCAGCAATTGCGGTCATCCCCTTGCTGGCATCCGTCTCGGTGCCTCCTAGCATGCGATTGATTTCATGCAGGAACATCATACCATACCAGCCGTAGGCCGGTACACCGACGCGGCCGCGGTATTTCGGATTCCACATCTCTTGAAACGATGTCGGTTTACTTGCGACATGCTTGGTGTTGTAGGTAAGACCCCACACAAGCATCACGCTGGAGCCGTACCAGGCCTGCAGGCCAGCGCGTGGTGGGAGCTTTGCGGCCGAGAACAGGTTGTTGTAGTTCGGCAGTACCGAAGCGTCGAACGATTGCAGGCAGCCTTTATCTGCGAGCAGGATCGCCTCGGGGTCACCATGGGTGCTAACCGAGTAAGGCGGATTGTCCGGCTGTGCGAGTATCTTGGAGACCGCGACGCTTTCGAGCTGCCCAGAGAACACGATGGGCTTCTTAAATCTTTTCTCGAGGTGCGGCGCCTCGACAAAGGCGTTTCGCACGCCCTCCTGCCAGCTTCCTCCGGTGGATGCAATTGTGAACGCGTCCTCGGCTCGCGCGGTGACTGTGCTTCCTAGCTCGATTGTTGAGACCGTTGTCGCCAGGGCGCCCGCGGTTCTGATTAGCTCGCGTCGTGAGATGGTCATACTTCTTTGCCTCCCTTTGAAGTAACCTTCCCTTTTGTTGATTGTTGTCGTTCCGGTTTGAGACCTGTTCGGTTCATTTCATCTGACTCTGCAGTGGCGGCGAGTGAAGCTCAGCACTCGAACTCGTCTGGAGAGCAGATGGTTCATCCTAATCTGCGTTGGCGTCGACATGCCAGTCAGCGCCTCCGTGGCTTTACTCGAACATCACTTAGCCGGTTTCAGCCCTTCCTGGGATCAAGCCCGATATGAATGAGCACATCGCCCTGCGGAATGATCGGCCCCGGATTAATCGCCAGCACTACACCTGCCGCCGGGGCGGTTGCATCGCCGTCAGGCTGGCCAAACACGTCGTAGTACGTGCCGATCTTCTGCCCCTGGCGCACCGTGTCGCCGCACTTCACGTCCGCCTGGAACAACCCGCCTCGGGGCGCAGTGGCCCAGTGGAAGTTGGAGAACGTCGTCAGCGGCGGATACATTGTCACCGCCCCAGGCAGGAGTCCGATGGCGCGCGCGAGATTGCGTAGTCGCTCGGCGACATCCAGGACGGTCTCGCGCGAAAACGCCGGCCCAACCCCACCGGCTTCCACCAGGAATCCGGGAATGCCCTCGCGTCCGGCCGCCATCAGCGCGGAAGTATGCAACGTCCCTTCCGGCGTGGGCAGCGTGTTCTCGAAACCGAACGCCTCCGCCATCACCCGTCCGACACGGCTGACCTCACCACCCAGATTCGCATAAAGTGCCCAGCGCGTGTCTGGCGTGTAGGCGGTATGGAAATCGACGAAATGCGTCGCGTTTTGCTTCAACGCTGTGAACACGACGTGCGCCATCTGCTCTGTCATTCCGCCATTCGTGCTGCCAGGGAAACACCGGTTCATGTCGGTATTGTTGAAAATCTCGAATGGACTGGACCGCTGACGCGCACGGAAACCGGTTAGGTTCAGGATCGGCAGCGCGATCACCGTGCCCCTCACTTGCGCTGGATCAAGCGACCGTGTGAACTCGTGGATCGAGAATGCCCCGCAATACTCGTTGCCGTGCACGCAGCCGTGTATCCACAGCGCCGGCCCGTCCTGTGCACCACGGACAATGATCACGGGCAACTCGATTGCAGCGCCGTCCGGCATCGAACCGACCTTCAACATTCCCTGGAAGCGTCCGGTGCGTTCGGCCCGGGCGGAGCCTACTAAGATGCTTTTCAAACGACGATCTCCTCAGCACTTTGTTTGCTATTTCCTGTTCCACATATAGCAACTGGTTGCCAACAGCCTGTGCGCTGCCCTGCACAGCGTCAAGATCTACCAGTGCCCGCTTTGCAGGGGTGCGCAGCAGTGAAGGATTTCCGGTCATCCTGTGAACCGTCGCCGGCAATGCTCTAATCAGAACGCTTTTGGGCAATGACGCGGCGGCCGCCCGCTGCGTCTTTCTCTGAGTTCCGCCCGCGTTGGATTGACCGACACGAGCACGTTGGGTATCCCAGATGGAGCAACATTGTTGCTTGCTGAGGAACATGAGCACGCTGGAAACTGCGCTCGATATTCTGGACTGCTTCGATCCAGCCTCCCCCGAACTGGCGGTGACCGATGTGGCCCGGCGTCTCGGTATCCCCAAAAGTACCGTCTCGCGCGTGCTAAAAACCATGGCACGCCGCGGCATGACGGAGCAATGCGAGGACAGCAAACGCTATTCCGTCGGCCCGCTGCCGCTACGGCTGGGGCAGCTCTACCGCGCACGCATGCAAACGCTGGACCTCGTCACCGCCGCAACCGAACAGCTCGCCAGCGAAACGGGATTCACCGGCTATGTCGGGATTTTGGACGGTGCCGATGTGGTCATCCTCCGCATGACGCAGGGGCGCTATCCTGTGCGTATCGTGCTGGAGCCCGGCTATCGCGTGGCGGCGTTTGCGACCGCGATGGGCCTGTCCTTGCTGGCCCGCGAAACAGATACCGTGCTGCGGACGATGCTGCCTTCTATCCTGGTACATGAACCGACGGGACTGCGCAAAACGCTGCCAACGCTATTGCGTGATCTTGCGGCGATCCGGAGGCAGGGCTGCGCCGAGGTTTCCGAAGCCACCTTCCCCGGTATTCACGCTGTCGGCGCTGCGGTGCGCGGTGCGAGCGATGGGCGCCCCCTCGGCTTTGCACTGTCGTTTCCCGCGGGCGCGGCGGACGCCGCACAGCAGGCACGGATCGTGGCGCGGGTGAAAGAAACCGCCTACAGGCTTGCGATGCAGGTTGGTGACAGCCCCCGCAACCCGACCCCTGCAGAAAGCGCCAAAGATGGCAGCGCGGAATTGCTCCGCGGCAGCAGAACCAAGCTAACAACGAACAGAAACGGCACAGCGAGGGCTACACGATGAGCTTTACCAACCCGATTGCGCCGGTATCACGGAGAGGCTTGCTGCGAGGTGCCGCAGCCCTTGGCGGGGCTGAGCTGCTAACTGCCCCCCATATCGTGGGCGCGGCGGAAGCCAGTGAGCTTCGTATCCTGTTCCCCGGCGGGACCTGGAAGGACTGGTTCGATCAGACGTTCGTTGAGCCCTTCGCCAAAGCCCACGACACGAAGTTCGTATGGAAAACTGGCCTGGGATTCGAGCCGCTGGTGCTGGCGCAGCGCCGCCGCCCAGAATGGAACCTGATCCACGAAAACCAGAATACCTCCAGCCAATTAGGTGCGCTAAACGCGGTGATCGAATGGAAGGCAGACAAGATTCCGAATATTTCGCAGATCCATCCCGTGTTCCGCTACCAATACCTGGTGGGGAAAGTCCACACACCTTACGGCATCGTATGGAACGGCAAGCGGATCACGCGGCCGATTACGTCGTGGTGGGATCTCTGGGATCCGGCGTTCGCTGGCAAAGTGGCGTTTCCGGATTGGGTATGGTTAGGCGAGGATGTGTTCTACGCCATCAACTCGCTGGCCGGTGGCTCCGCCGGCAACATCGATCCAGGCATTTCGAAAATGCGGGACCTGTTTCAGAAGAACAAGGCGCAGATCATCAGGAATGTCGAACAAACGCAGCAGGTTCTGGTATCCGAGGACGTGTGGATCTGCCCGCTGTTCGGTGCACGTGCGGAAAAGGCTAAGCAGGCTGGCGCGCCGGTTGATTTCGTGCTGCCGAAGGAAGGCGGCCTGAGCTGGATCTGGAATACGTCCATCATTGCCGGTCGTCCCAGCGCTGAGATCCAGCTCGCCCAGGAATTCGTCAACACCACGTTGGATGCAGAAAAACAGATCGCCTTCGCCCGGCTCACCGGATATCCGCCCACTAACCTGCAGGCCATGAAAAACCTGCCCCCCGATCTGAAACACCTGGCGGTCAGCGACGCGGAACTTGAAGCCATCGGCACGCTGCAGCGCAAGTTCGACTACCTGACGCAGTTCAAAAACCGCGACAAGGCGCAGGAGCGTTGGCAGAAGGAAGTGCTGGGCGCCTGACCCGGCGCGGAGGAGGCAGCAGCGTGGCCGATCCCATCCTGATCCTCGACGGTATCGCCAAACGTTATGGCGAAACCCACGCTGTTGGGCCTATCAGCTTCACGGTGAGCAACGGCGAGTTTATCACCTTGCTCGGCCCCAGCGGTTGCGGCAAGACCACCACGTTGAACATCATCGCCGGACTCCTGCCACCCTCCGCCGGACGTGTGATCATCGGCGGCCAGGATGTCACGAACCTGGAACCGCGGCATCGCGGCATGGGGGTGGTGTTCCAGAGCTATGCACTGTTTCCTCACCGTACTGTTTTTCAAAACGTCGCGTTTGGCCTGCGCATGCGTAAGGTGCGACGCGACGAAATCCGTACCCGCGTGCGCCGTATGCTGGAAATCGTAGGCCTGCCGGGCGTGGAAGATCGCCTGACCAACCAGCTAAGTGGTGGTCAGCGCCAGCGCGTTGCACTCGCCCGCGCACTGGTCATTGAACCGCGCATTCTCCTGCTCGACGAACCGCTGTCGAATCTCGATGCGCAATTGCGCAAACGCATGCGGCAGGAACTGCGGGACCTACAACAGCGCGTCGGCATCACCACCCTGTTCGTAACCCACGACCAGGATGAGGCGTTCGAAATGTCAGACCGAGTGATCCTGCTGAACGAGGGCCGGATAGAGCAGGCCGGCCGCCCGGAGGAAATCTACGATACGCCGACGACCCGATTCGCGGCAGAATTCATTGGCAGTGTCAACTTGCTGGAAGGCCACGTGATCCGCACCGACGGCGCGCAGGTCCGAGTCGCCCTGTCCGACCAGCTGGACCTGTCTGGCACTTCGGCGCGCGCCGGCTTCATGCCTCATCAACCGGTGTATCTAATGCTGCGCCCGGAGCGTATTGATTTGCATACGCAACAGCCGCGCGGCCAGCAGGCGTTCTCGGCTCGTATCCGCCGGCGCGTGTTCAGCGGCGACATCGTCTCATTTGAACTCGATACCGATGCGGGCCACCCGCTTCTGTGTACCAAGCCGAGCAGAGACGAGTTCCGAAAGTTTGTGCCGGGACAAGCGGTGTGGGTGGTGCCGGAAGCCTGCCGCGTGTTGCCGAGATCAGCCTGATGGTGGCAAGTCGTAAGCTGCTGGTTGCGTTCATGGCACCCGGGACCCTGCTGTACACATTGTTCCTGCTGGCCCCGGTCACGTTTTTCCTGGCCATGGGCGTGATGCGTTACGATGCGATCGCGCTCTATCGACCGGAGATGACATTTGAGAATTTTGGCCGGATCGTGCTGGACCCGTTCTATCGCAATGTCGTCCTGCTAACGCTGAAGATCGCCGCGCTCACCACTGTCTTCACACTGCTGATCGGCTATCCCGTCGCCTACGTGCTGGCTCGCAGCCGCAGTGCATGGCGAGGCATTCTGATGTTTCTGATTGTCGCACCGTTGATGACCGGAGAGATCGTACGCACCTATGGCTGGATCGTGATGCTGGGTTCGGAAGGCTTGATTAATCGCTTCCTGATCGCGGCAGGCGCGCTCCATCAGCCGCTGACACTGCTGAACACGCAGACTGCCGTAGTTGTGGCGCTGGTCCACATCCTGCTTCCGTTCATGATCTTCCCGCTAATCTCGTCACTGGCGTCGCAGGACCCGGATTTGGTGCGCGCCGCCGATACGCTCGGCGCCGGGCGGCTGAGGGCGTTTGTTGAAGTCACGCTGCCGCTCAGCCGCACCGGCATCATGGTTGGTTCGCTGCTGGTCTTCACGTTGGCCGCCGGCGCGGTAGTCACGCCGACACTGCTTGGCGGCAAGGATGTGGAGATGCTAGGTCAGATGATCTACGACCTTGTGCTGCATACATTGAACTGGCCGCTGGCATCCGCCTGTGCGTCAATCCTGCTGGCGCTGCAGCTTTGCTTTGTCTCGCTCCAGATCCGGGCGAACCGCCGTGCTCTCCGCCGAAGCTGATCTCGCACCCGCGGCGGAACTCTCGGTGGTGCCGGTAGCTGCAGCAGGCGCACGCCGTCGCACTATGGGTCTGCTGCCTGGCCTTCTATTGCGGTTCGTGGTCGTGTTGGTCTACCTCTTTTTGCTCGGACCGATTGTGGTGGTGGTCGTCACTTCGTTCAGCCCCAGCCACTCCATGGCATTTCCGCCGGCAGGGTTCTCGATGCGCTGGTATGGGGAGTTCCTGCGCAGCGACAACTTTACCGCAGCGTTCCGGTTCAGCCTCATCCTGGGGATCAGCGCATCCGTCATCGCGACGCTGATCGGCTTCATCACCGCCTACGCGGCACGGCGACTGATGGTGCGCCGTGGCGGTGTGGTACAGTCACTAGCCATGCTGCCGCTGTTGATCCCGCATTTGCTGATCAGCATCTCATTGCTGCTCGCACTGAACTTTATACCGTTGCCAGATTTTGCCGCCCTGCTGGCCGGCCATGTCCTGATCTGTACGCCATTTACGGTGGCCGGCATTACCGCCAGTCTCGATGGCGTCGACGCGCAACTAGAAGCGGCGGCGATGACCCTGGGCGCCTCGCCACTGACGGCGCTGATCGAAGTGGTTATCCCGCTAGTCGCTCCCGGCGTGCTGTCCGCGTTTCTCTTTGCCTTCGTCGTCTCCTTCGGCGACGTTTACATCGCTTTGTTCCTGGCCGGCCCAGGCACTACAACGCTGCCGATCGAGATTTTCTCATACGTGCAGTGGGACAGTTCGCCGGTAATCGCCGCGATCACAACGGTGCAGATCATGATGATCTTGGTGCTTGGCCTGATCATCGAACGATTGGTTGGCCTTCGCCGAATCATGCGCGTTTAGGGGATCACGATGAAAGACATCCAAGTTGGCACGGCACATTCGCACGGGCCGGGCGTCACCAAGGGCATGTTGCAAATCGGCTGTCTGCCCGATGGGCTGCCGATGGAAATCCCAGTAATTATCGTCCAGGGCCACCATGACGGGCCAGTTCTGTGGATGCACGGCTGCGTGCACGGCAACGAGTATTGCGGCGCCTGGTGCATTCACCAGTTCATCCGTTCGCTGAATCCCGCCGAGTTGCGCGGTGCCGTGGTGGCGTTGCCGGTATTGAACATTACCGCTTTCCAGCGCCAGCAGCGCATGAGTCCATTCGAGGGCTATAACGGCGGCGATCTCAACCGCCACTTCCCCGGCAAACCTGGAGGCACGCTGACGGACCAGATGGCGTATTACATCTGGCAGCCGTTCCACAAATACGCTGATTTCCACATCGATATGCACACGGCGATGACGCCCGACACACGCTGGGCGCTGTTTGCGCCGGCGGACGGTCCGGCCGGCGCGCGGGCGGAAGCGATGGCGCGCGCCTTCGGTTATCAGAACGCGTTACCTTCACCGTTGACCATTCTCGGCGGCTCGTCGCTGATCGAGGGTGCAAAAGCTGGCATTCCGGGCTTGATCATCGAAGCCGGCGGGCTCGGCCCCAGCTTTTCGATGGAAACCGTCGTGGACGTCGCGTCACGGTTGAACAACGTGCTACGCACGCTGGAGATGCTGCTCGGCACGGCGCAGTCGCATGGGCCGATGACGTTCTTTTCCAATTTCGCCTGGATCACCGCCAGCCGTGGCGGCCTGTTCCGCCGCTCTGTGCAGTGCGGCCAGCGTGTATCCAAGGGCAACATCGTCGCGCGCTTCTACGATCTTTTTGGTGAGCTGGTGGAGGAAATACCAAGCCCGGAAGATGGGATTGTGCTGGCCACCGGTGCCGGGCCGCTGATGCCGCCCGGTGAAATCGTGGTGCATATTGGACTTAACCCGCGGACGGCGTGAGGCAGAGACAATGAAGACAATCGAAATCGGCACCGCCGTTTCCAATGCAGCCGGCTTGGCCAAAGGCTTTCTGAAGACTGGCGAACTGCCGGATGGAAGGCCGGTGCAGACGCCCGTGCTGATTCTGCGCGGTAACCAGGACGGGCCAGTGTTGTGGATACACGCCTGCGTGCACGGCAACGAATATTGTGGGACTTTCACCGTGCACGAGCTGATTCGCTCCCTGAGCCCTCAGGCGCTGAAGGGAACTTTGGTAGCGCTGCCAGCGCTCAACGTCACCGCGTTCGAAAAGAATCAGCGGATGAGCCCATTCGAAGGCTATGCCGGCGGCGATCTGAATCGCTGCTTCCCTGGTCGCGCCGATGGCAGCTTCACGCAGCAGACCGCCCATGCAGTGTACAGCGAGCTGCGGCAGTACGCGAAGTATTTTATCGACCTTCACACCGCGATGACCCCCGACGTGCGCTGGGCACTGTTCCCGAATGCTCCTGGCGAGACGGGGCGCGTTGCGGATGGCATCGCACGCGCGTTCGGGTTTACCAGCACGCTGCCGGCACCGATGGATATCCTGCCGGGCGCAGCGGTGATGAGCGCGGCGACGGACGGCATTCCAGCATTCCTGGCCGAAATCGGCGGCAAGGGACCGAGCTTCACTGATGAAGCAGTGCAAGATGCTGCCGAACGGCTGCGCAATGTGATGAGGCATCTGGGCATGCTGGAAGGCGCCGTCACAAAGTACAGCCCGATCCTGCGTTTCTCCAACTTCGCCTGGGTGCACGCCACGAAAGGCGGCCTATTTCAGCGCTGCGTACGCTGCGGAGATACCGTCGAGGCCGGCCAGGTAGTCGGCCACTATTTCGATCTATACGGCGACCCCGCCGGTGAAGCGCGCAGCCCGAAACCCGGCGTTGTCCTGGCGATTCATTCCGGCCCGATCATGGCCACCGGCGAGACGCTGATCCATGTGGGCCTGAATTCGCAGCCAGCCTGACACCCGAAATCAGTGAAGCGCGAGCCGCGAAAGACATTGCTTCACTGTCATTGCGAGGTTCGGTTAACGCGCGCTTCACCTGTTCCCGAATAGGAGGCAGTATGGCTCGAATGGCATCGCCGGCAACGGAAACCGCCGCCATACTCGATGGGTTTAGGATACCGCGCGAACTCTGGTCAGACGGCACACGAGAGGTCCGCTCACCTATAGACGGTTCCGTCATCGCGCGCGTGCGCGAGACGACTCCGGATAGCGTGCTTGCGGCCGCCGCGACCGCGCACGAAACGTTCCTCCGATGGCGTTTGGTGCCTGCCCCGCGTCGAGGCGAACTGGTGCGTTTGCTGGCGGAGGAACTGCGGGCCGCGAAGGCTCAGCTCGGCCGCCTGGTTACATTGGAAGCCGGCAAGATCATCTCCGAAGGCCAAGGCGAAGTGCAGGAGATGATTGACATCTGCGATTTCGCCGTCGGCCTGTCGCGCCAGCTCTACGGCCTGACCATCGCCACTGAACGGCCCGAGCACCGCATGATGGAGACGTGGCACCCGCTGGGCGTCGTGGGAATCATCACTGCGTTCAACTTCCCCGTTGCCGTCTGGTCGTGGAACGCGGCACTGGCGCTGGTCTGCGGCAATACCCTGTTGTGGAAACCATCAGAGAAAACGCCCTTGACCGCCCTGGCGGTGCAGCAATTGCTGAACCGTGCCATCGCGCGCTTCGGCGACGCCCCACCGGGGCTCTCCGCCGTGCTGCTCGGCGATCGGTCGGTTGGCGAGGCGCTGGCGGACGATCCGAGCGTTCCTCTGGTGTCCGCTACCGGCTCAACAGCAATGGGCCGAGCGATTGCCCCTAAGCTTGCGGTGCGGCTCGCGCGATCCATCCTGGAACTGGGCGGCAACAACGCAGCGGTTGTGTGCGCTTCCGCCGACCTCGACGTGGCCGTGCGCGCTATCGCTTTCGCCGCAATGGGCACCGCTGGCCAACGCTGCACCACGCTGCGCCGTTTGTTCGTACATGAAAGCGTGCACGATGCGTTGCTGGAGCGCCTCGAACGCGCCTATAGCTCGGTCGCCGTCGGCGATCCACGACGCGGGGACACGCTGGTTGGGCCGCTCATTGATCGTGCGGCTCATGCGCGCATGCAATCGGCGCTAGCGGATGTGCGGGCCCACGGTGCGCGTGTATTTGGCGGCGAACCAGTTACGGTGAAAGACTTGGAAGGCGGCGCCTATGCCCACCCTGCTTTGGTGCGTATGCCGGCGCAGACCCCGACCATGCAGCGGGAAACCTTCGGCCCGATTCTTTACGCACTACCATTCCGCGATTTGGAGGTGGCAATCAGGCTCCACAACGACGTGCCGCAAGGGCTTTCCTCCTCGATCTTTACCAATGATTTTCGCGAGGCCGAGATGTTCCTGTCGGTCACGAGATCGGATTGCGGCATTGCTAACGTGAATATCGGGCCGTCGGGCGCCGAAATCGGCGGTGCGTTCGGCGGCGAAAAGGAAACTGGAGGCGGACGCGAAGCAGGCTCCGATTGCTGGAAGGCGTACATGCGTCGCGCCACCAATACGATCAATTACGGTCGCACCTTGCCGTTGGCGCAGGGAGTGACCTTCGAAGTACCGGCGTAACGGTCACCGCGACAGTCCGCGCGGGTGTTCAACGCGACGGATCTTTGTCGCGCGACTGTTGCAAGCGGTACGCGAGATTCAGGAGATTGGCCTGTCACCTTGTACGGAAAATGTGCGAGGTACCAGCTAGATCAGTCACAAAACCGATGATTTCCTCGCTGCACAACACGAAGCCATTATCTACAACCTGAACGTCCGGTTATTTGCTCTCTAGTTAAACCGGTTCACCTGATGCGGCGCTTTGATGCACACAAGCTCTCTTTCGAAGGACCAACTCCCCGGACACCCTAGATCAGTTCCCAAAATGGGTCTGTTTCCGTGCCCGACAGGTGGCAACCGTAACGTGCATTAGGAGTGGTTGGCGGTTCTGCTCGAGTACTGTTCCTCCGTGCCTGCACTGACCCTGGGCCTCAGCCACCAAGAGGAGGAGATTGGTGGACCGATGCCGCGCGACGGGAGGAAAAAGCAATGAAACGGAATACGATCGGAGTGGGCGTGACGCTTCTAGCGGCTTTTTACACGCTGCTTGGGTTTACATCCACGGCGTCACGTGCGGCGGATAGCACGCCGGTTCTCATCGGGCTCACGCCTGACACAAGCTTCTCGCCATTTTACGTCGCGGTTGATAAGGGGTTTCTCAAAGCCGAAGGTGTAAACGCCAGCTACAAAATTGGCCAGGGTTCCGAGGGCACCCAGGCGGTTATGGTCGGCGCAGAGCAGATGGCACCGAACAGCGAGTTGCCGACCTTAGTCAATAAGGCGAAAGGCGGCAAATACACCTGCGTTGCCAACACGCTTGTTGCGCCGAGGCAAAACGGCGTTGCAGCTATTGCAGCGATCACAAAACCGGCGGATCTCTCTGGGCGTAAAGTCGGCATCCCCTATGGCACGAGCGGGGAGTATTTCTTCGACCGGTATGTAGCGCACTACCAATTGGACAAGAACAAGATCTCGGCTATCAACGTAAACGCGTCCGACCTACTGCCGGCGCTAGCGCGCGGTGACGTCGATGCGTACTTCTCGTGGGAACCCTGGCTCTCAAAAGCAGCAGAAGTGCACAAAGACGCTCATGTCCTAGCGTATTCTGGCGACGACGGGATCTACGTAATGCGTTACTGCTTAAATGTCGGAGATAGCTTCGCCGAGCAGCATCCTGACCTGGTCGAGGGCGTGTTGCGCGGCCTCATTAAGGCCAGCGCCTGGATGACGCAGCATCCGAAACAGGCCGCGATGGTCGTCGGCCAAGCTATTCGGCTTGATCCAGCGACGGCAGAACGGCTGATGGTGACCGCATCATATCCGATCAACATGACAACAGAAGGTCGGGAGGATTACGTGCAGGTGGCAGACTGGCTGCACCAGGAGAATAAGATTCCGGCAACTGCCCAGCCGAAGACACTCGTGAATGGTCTCCTCAATCCCAAGTTCCTAAAGGCGGTTGCTCCTGATGCGGTGACCTTAAGCCCGTGACCTTTGCCATTCACAGAGGAGCATGATGCTTGAACTGCGATCACTCTGCTTCAGCTACAAGAACGGTGTGTCGATCCTCGATCGAATCAACTTGACTGTCGAGGCAGGAGAACTTTTTGTACTGCTCGGGCCAAGCGGATGTGGCAAAAGTACCATCCTCAATCTCGTGGCGGGGTTCCAGACGCCCACGGTCGGTGAAGCACTGGTAGACGGTATCCGCGGCCCGGGGCCCGATCGTCTCGTCGTTTTTCAGGGTGATGATTCTCTGCTTAGTTGGAAAACCGCATTCGAGAATGTAGCCTTTGGACTCGAGCTTTTAGGATGGAAACGGTCCGATATTTCACATACCGTTAAGCAGTTTCTTGACATGGTCGGACTCGGTGAACACGGGGCTAAGTTTCCACACCAGTTGTCAGGTGGCATGAAACAGCGCATTCAAATTGCGCGGGCGTTGGCACCGGGTTCTCCGATCCTGCTGATGGACGAGCCCTTCGGAGCACTGGATGCGCAAACCAGGACGAGCCTGCAAGATCAGTTTGCGACGATTGCTCAGACACAGAAGCTGACCGTGCTGTTTATCACTCACGATATCGCTGAAGCGATCATCCTCGCAGACCGGATCGCGGTGATGACGCCCGGCCCTGCTGCAAAAATTCGAAAGATCATCCGCGTCGATCTGGCGCGCCCCCGTCGAAGGGGCGACCCGGCGTTCGGCCGTCTTTACGATGAGCTCCACGACGACCTTCAGCTTGGAGAGATGGCAGGAGATCTTCGTTCGAGGGAATAGCGCTATGGAAGCAGAAATTCGCCACCCGCATCTCCGTCAATTACCTTCCCTACCCTCTATTCGCCTCAGCCCGAGGATCGTATCGGCTCTGATCTATGCCGCTTCAATCGTCGTGTTTTTTGCGGCCTGGCAACTATTTGCGGCCTACATATATCAAAGTGTTCTTTTCCCTACGCCGCTCGAAACAGCGCGGACCTTCGCTCGCTTGGCAGTCACTGATCTCCCATCGGATATAGAGGTAAGTTTCGGGCGGGTCATCACCGGATTTGCGATCGGTGGTGTGGTCGGTACCATTCTTGGGTTGGCAATGGGTTCCTACGCGCCCATCCGGTCGTTGTTTGAGCCCTACGTTCATTTCTTGCGCTTCATCCCACCGATCGCCTGGTTCACGCCTGCAGTCATATGGTTTGGCATCGGTGAGGAATCGAAGGTGTTCCTCATTACGTACACCACGACGTTTGTCGTCCTCCTGAATACGATGGCCGGCGTCGAAGCCGTCCCGATCAAGCGTGTTTTGGTTGCCCGCATGTTTGGGGCGTCACCCCTGCAAAAATTCTTGAGAATTACGCTGCCTAGTTCATTATCATACATTTTCATCGGCCTGCGACTCGCAAGCGGAAATGCGTTCATGACGATGGTCGCGGCAGAGATGCTGGGCGCAAACCAGGGCGTCGGTTTCCTGATAATTAATGCACGGCTGTGGTCAGGGCGCCACCGACCAGGTGTTCTGTGGCATGTTTGTACTTGGATTGCATGGGGTACGCGACGGATCTTGTTATCCGCTGGTCGATCCGCCGTTGGGGCTGGCGATACATGCCTCAACACCAAAACGAGTAACCGGCTCACTCACCGGAATCGGCGGCTGCCGGATTCGCGCAAAGGGACCGAGTGGCGGCACATCCTGCAGACGCTGGTGTGCTATCGGCTGATCGATCCGGGTAGCGAGTGGCGCCTGTGTCGTGTTGCCGAAAATGAGTGGAAAAGTGCTCCTTCACTCCCGCTGCTGCCATTAATGCCGGAATTTGTCGACCAAAGATTCCGGATATTGCGGCAATATCCGGAATCTGCAGACGGTTGGTGGGCCAGCGGCTAGCCGTCATTCGAGGTCGCAAGGGCTCTGGCGCAA
>Ga0123356_10001747_pt1 | contig 23649 bp, 20 predicted proteins | sample TergutEmb28metaG_2_FD_92546 | JGI IMG/M metagenome (GOLD analysis project Ga0123356, IMG submission 92546) | Embiratermes neotenicus P3 segment gut microbial communities from Petit-Saut dam, French Guiana - Emb289 P3 | ecosystem: Host-associated > Arthropoda: Insects > Digestive system > Gut ...
AGGTCTTTTGAAGAGTTGCAAGTGGCTCTAAAGACGGCGTTAGCTGCCATTACTCTTAGCAATATTGAACACTGGTTCAAACACGACGGATATCACTATTAATGTAAAATCAAGTTGCTATATGGTCTTCTGGTGATATTTTGAATTTCTTGACCCACCCAAAAATCTGTACACATCAAGAGAGCGGTGTAATCAGAAGGGTTGGTTACGTTAACTACTGCAAAATAGTTTATCGTTGGTCCGCTGGTTTGGGTTATGGGTGTATTGGAATTTGTTAAAGTTAGTGTAGACGAGTTCAATGTTGAAGGGCGCAGTTGGTCCTTGCACATGTGTAATCCATGGTTGAATGTTTAGCTCTGCCATAAGTAGAGGTGTTGTTGCTATGATTCCAATGCTAACCGATAGTATCATGTATATGACGATTTTTGGATTTTTCATATTTTTCACTGATCTCACAAGGCTAAAGCATCTATTAGCTCTGCTTACGGAACGGTTCTGTTCCAAAACGGAACACCCCATTAGAATCCAAAATCAACTAATACAATGAAATCTAAAAATTATTTTGCTTCAATTATTAGTACATTGAAGCTAATTCTTTTTGGTAGGGTAAGCTTGTTCGTGCTCCGTTTGTTGTGATGCTTTTGGATGCTACAAAGTTGCCCAGTCTGCCACATTCGTAGAGGTTGTTTTTGTTGTCTAATAGTCCATAGAGGAAGCCAGCATCAAAGGCGTCTCCTGCACCGGTAGTGTCTACGACTTTTACTGGAAATGGTTCTACTGTTGCTTGTTCTTCTCCATCGGTTACGTAGCAGCCTTTGGCACCAAGTTTGACAACAACTATTTTAACTCCCATCTCCAAAATGTTGTCTGCACCTTTGCGGTAGTCTTTTTCACCTGTTATTTGTTCAAGCTCTAAAGAATTAGGCATAAACACATATGATCTTCTAATTAGTGGTTCTATAGCTGTAACCCCTCTCTGGGCATAAAGTGCGCCTGGGTCAAAACTTAGTTTTATCGAGTTAGGCAACATTCCTGCTAGTTTTTTTTGAGCCCGAAAGGGTTTCTCACCTACAAACGAAGTCATGTGCAAAAACTTTGTTTGAGCAACATACTCCAAGTTGATTTCTCTGGATTCCAAAGTGTCATTTTCCCCGGGATTAATGTAGAGTGCTCTTGCACCTTTCTTGTCTACAAATCCTAGAACAGCACCACTTTTACCTTTTTTTGAATGAATAATTCCGTTAACGTCTACACCGTCATTTACAAAATTGTCCACTTGTAGTTTTCCTTCATAGTCATCTGCTACTTTTCCAATAAACCCCACGTTGCGACCAAGACGTGCTAAGCCCACAATAGTATTTGCCGCAGAACCTCCACAAGACTCTGTGTAGCTTCCAATAAAACTCTCTTCTTCAGGCCCTGCAATACGTTCAACTTTTAACAGGGTATCAACGTTTAAGGCACCAAACCCAATAACATCAAATAACAATTTATTATTACTCATTTAAGCCCAGCTCGCTGAAGGAAATTTTGTATTGACCCAATTTACCGCCATAGTTGCCTGCTGAAATACGTGTAACCCCTTCAATATCTAATACTGCTTCTATACCTGCTTTGAGGGCTTTTTTAATTACATCAACGTTCATGCCGTCAAAGACTAATTCAGCAATATAGTTTACCCCATCTGGCACAAGGGATTCTTTACCCAGTTTAGCTTTAAGAGAGGGACAATATACATGGTTTGTTGTGGGCCCAATTTCTGGAAAATTAGTTTCCGGCTTAGATCCGGCTGAGCAAACATCAAATGAAGTGACAATTCCCGAAACTGTATGCATAGCAGCAAGTGACTTTTTACCTGCCTCCTTTAGAGCTTGCTTAGTTTCACACATTACCCAAAAATTCCCGCCCATAATACCTCGAGCATAGCCGATGTGACGTTCAATTACAAAATCGGGAACCATTAAAGGCACAACAATAACCTCTCTGCCATAACGTTGTTCCACCCACTCATAACCATCCCCACAGTGACCCACACGAGTCATCATATCCATTTTGCCCTCAGCATCAGGTAAAGCATCAAAGACTGCAGTGAAGGGTTTAACTAGTATATCTTGTCTAATTTTAAAAGAAAGTTCTTTTTCAAACTTTTCCAAACACTTCTCAAAACCCTTTTTCTCATTTAATTCTCCCCAAAACTGCAAAATAGCACCCACTCTACCGTCAGGGGTTTCTTCACACGTAAGATAACGCTCCACACCCCCCTCTGTTCTACCAATCACAACTGAAGGCGTTGCCGTTGAATCATTAGCTGCCACCATTAACGTTTCTATATCATCTGCAGTAACAATCACACGACTAAAAATTCCCGAAAACGCTTCAACAAAGGTATCATCAATAACTACTATTCTACTATTATTGCTACTTTTTTGTTGTGTCACTTATCCAAGTCTCCCAATAGCTACGCCGCGAACACTTTTACGAAACTCGCTACTTTCCGCAACTATCAAACTCATATTCTCACTTGTAACTATTTGAACCTTCGGCCTTCCCCTCTTAAACTCAAACACTTGTTTAACCAAACCTAAATCCACACCCCCCGATCCAAGAGATGCTTCACCCCAAGATCTCATCACTTTTAGTGTTTCTTCTCTGCCAAGCCGATAAAACACGTCAGCTATAACAGCCGTTACAAGATTACTCTCCGATATTACAGCAGCATCAGCATTTTTCACTGCATAACTGTTACCATTAAACGAAACCGATAAACCTCCATTTTCCTTAACCAATCTTAACGCTTCCACATCTGTAATACTGTCCCCAACATACATAACATTCTCAAACGATACTTTTAGACATTTTACAATATCTCGAATTGACTCAGCCTTCTGCTCCCCTCCAACAACAACCACGTTACTAAAAATTTTACTCACCGCAGACATCTGCAAAATTTCCCGAAAAATCTCGTCAAACCGTTTAATTAGTGCTTGATCTTCTAAGCTAAAATCTGCAAAACTCTTAGCGTTAGATGGTATGGCGATTAGAGGCATTTGACTTATTTCTTGTGCTATTTCACATAAAATGTTTTTCTCTTGAGACATCATGGTTACGCTGTCAAGACTGACTTTAGTGCAGTACGTATTTTTGTATGGAAAATTAATCGTGTTGCAGAGTGCTTTAATGTAGTGCTCATAACTGGTACTAACGATGTAGCGTTCGGCAATGGATTCAATGTGTTTAAGCGCATTTTGTGTGTCTTCAATTAATATAATGTTGTCTGACGAAAATTTTTCCATTTGATGATCCGTTACATCGTAGGCTTTCAAAAACGGCAAAATTAGCTTTAAGGTACTGCCAGCCATATAACCTGGTTTATTAAAAACATCTGCTAAAACATCATCATATCTACTAACGTTACAGAAGAAACGATCTCCATTTGGAATAAATTTGACTGATAGCTCGTAGGCGTTATCATTTTTTGAGATTGGTCCTTCGCAGTCAGAAACAAAGAGTCCCTTCACGTTTTGTTCCTCAACGCTTCCATATGAGCTATACTCTTGGTTATATGTTGCACTGTTGCAATGTCGGTTCGGTTCCACAATCCCCCACCTTTTATGGCTCTTGCACCTTCCTGACTGATCTGACGCGCTTCTTCAAGACTCTCACCCATAGCCAACACTCCAACAGCACGCGATTTCAACGCATAATTTCCCCCATTTCTTAACTCCATCGAACCAGGGTAAACGCGCATCTTATTTTCACCGTACTTTTTAACTAACTTTTGTACATCCGCAAAATCAACAGACGTATCCATATCTGACATAGCTACCCTACTGGGGTAAACGTCCATGTAACCTCCATAGTCAGGCGGCACTTTATAGGTTAAAACAGTTGCAACTTTATTTAATTCAACACTTAAAAGATTTCCTTCAATCATTTTATAGCAAACATCTACAAAATCATCCTTAATTATTGGAAAAAGATTAATGCTCTCAGGGTCACCTGGACGACTATTAATCTCTAAAATCTTTATCCCCCTGCCAGTATGCATAAAAGCTAAATACAATGGCACCCCACGAAGCGCCGTAGAATCATCAATTTGACTGCTCCACCCGTTAAACACTTTATTTGCCAACCCAATCTCATTTTCGCGTTCAACAGCAGTTAAAAAGGGCAGTTTATCACCTACATCTTTGTAAGAACCCATCCCCCCCGTGTTCGGACCCCTATCATCATCAAAAGCACGTTTATAATCCCGCGTATCAGGCAAAGGAATGAAATGTTTCCCATCACAAAATGCCATACAACTAGATTCCTCTCCATCTACTTTTTCTTCAATTATAACCGCACTATACTGAAAATTAGACATAAAATGCTCAAATAACTCTTCACGACTCAAAAAATGATCGCCCCAAACACCCACCCCTTTACCTGCAGATGGTTTGTCAGGCTTAACTACTGCTTGATTATTAAGTTCATCAAGCCACCTATAAACATCCACTTTAACCTGTGCTTTATTATGCTGATAGTCTTTGGGGTCAAAAATTTTAAAGCGTGGATTGGCTTCAGGCGCAATTTCTTGAAAAAGTAATCGTTGTTTAATTTTGCTTTCTTCAATGGCGTAATCTTTTTTCGGGCAAACAACTGGAATGCCTGTTTGTGCTTCAATAAGATCACGCAGGCCGTCAATAATTGGTTTTTCTGAGCCTACTATGACAAAATCCAGTTTATCTTTGTAGGTTTGTGCAAATTTGTTAATGTCTTGGATGTTTAAACTAGGAACAACAACGTGTTGTGTGGCATGCTGAACATTGAAAGGATTGAGTTGTTTATCTACAATGTATAACTCTACTTTATAGTTCTGGCTTCGCGCAAGAACATCAACCATTGCAGCCTCTCGCGCACCATACGAAACAACCAATATGCCAACTGTTTCCATCCAATGACACCCATTATTTGATAGGATAAAGCGTCTTAATTTGTTTTCTCACATTTATCCATGTTTTCTTCATTTTCGTATATACGTTTTGTCTCCTTGTGACCTTCAAGAAACTTTTGTTTCATTGTATCGGCCAATTTTTGAGCTAAAGGCGTAGGGTACTTGCCATTAGCACAGGCAAGACAAAGTTGATCACAAGGTTGTCCTATAGCTTCAACTAGTTTCTCAAGAGAGAGATAGCATACACCGTCGGCGCCGATGATTTTCGCAATTTCTTCTGGACCATTTTTGGCACCGACAAGTTGCCCATAAGTAGACATGTCAATTCCATAGAAACATGGACCTATTACTCTTGGATATGTTGCAAAGACAAAAACTTTTTTGACCCCTGACTTACGTAGTTTATCAATGATAACTTTGGTAGTGTCTCCCCGAACAATGCTATCCTCACAGATTATAACATTTTTACCTGTAACTTTAGAGCCTAAAATGTTAATTTTTTTATCAATAGTTGAAAACCGTTCATTATCCAATGAAATAAACGCGCGCTCTGTAACATAGCGATGTCTTCTTGAAGCGCGTTCCCAACGCAGTCCAGAGGCTTCATGAACACCCATAGCTGGATCATCCCCTGTTTCAGGTACAGATATTATTATGTCACATTCTTTTACCACATCGGGATTTTCGTGTACAATGTTTCTTCCAAACGCTTCTCGAATTTCGTAAACATATTTACCGTTAAATTGTGAATCTGGTCTTGCAAAATATGCATATTCGAACGCACAGAACGCATGCTTTGGTTTTTCAACAAGTTGCTGTCGAACAAAGCCTTCTTTTGTAGCAATAACAAGCTCACCTGGGTACAATTCAAAGTCCAGTTCAAAACTATTCATATCCAAACTAACAGTCTCGGACGAAAAAACCAAAGTTTGACGATCCTGACTATGTCCTGCACATAACGGTTTAATGCCATGTGCGTCTTTAAAAGCAAAAAATGTTCCATCTTCCAATATGCCTATTACTGAAAATGCCCCATCTAAGCATTCCATAACATCTTTAACTGCACCCGCTAAATCTTTTCCCTGTTTAAAACCCAGTAACAGTTTATGACAGACTATATCTGAGTCGCAATTATACTTGAAATTATCAAAATTTTTACTCATATAGTCTTTGAGTTCTTGGCTGTTGACAATGTTGCCGTTGAACGATAATGCAAGCTGTACTTTGCCTGTGATGCCTGTGACTGGTTGAGTTCCTTGAATTATGGCGGAATCATCACATTTTCCTGAAGTGGCGTACCTGACGTTTCCAATTCCAATGGATCCTGGGAGTCTTTCAATCCATTCATTGTTTGCATCTGTTTTAATTTTAGGCACCAAGTCTAGATTTTTGTAACTGAAAAACTGGCCTTGACTGTAAGTTAAAAAGCCATGTGACTGGTGCCCTCGATGATTCTGAGCTCGTAGTCCCCAGTAAATGTATGGGAAGACTGTTTGATTATTGAAATTTTTTACACCAAATATGCCGCAGCCTATGTTTAGTCCCTCAAGTAATAATGTAAATAAAGCATGTTAAAAAAAGGGGTTTATCAGCTTTTAGTACAGCTTTACCTAAAATGATGATTTAACACGTGTTACTGAATACTTGTTGACGGTTATTGTTGCTTTTTATGTGCATTTTACTTTATACGGTAACACCGTTATCAAGAATGAACTAAACCATCATTATGACCCTCTTGTAGAGGTTGTTTAAAAATTGTTGATCACTGCGTTTTTGTGTTTAAAATGTTACAATGCTATTTATAGCCTGATAAATTATTACTCTACGCTTTACAGGGGCATGACATGTTGGTTACAGCTCAAACGGCAAAAGAAATGCTCAATATTCTCAGACAAACGGTAGCTGTGCCCAGCCTTGTTAAAGCAAAAAGTGATCCCTTCGAAACTCTTGTTGTTACAATTATCTCCCAGAACACCGCCGACAAAAACACTGACACTGCTTTTACACGCTTAAAACATTGCTTCCAAATTACCCCCAAAGTCCTTGCAGAAGCTAATCCTGCACAAATTGAAGAATGTATCAAACCTGCTGGACTCTACAAGAACAAAACCTGCACAATTCAAACAGCCTCAAAAATAATACATGAAAAATATAATGATTCCCTGCAGATAGTCTTAGCGTTACCCTTTGAAGAAGCAAGAAAAATCCTTATCGAAATGCCTGGTGTTGGACCAAAAACGGCTGATGTAGTGCTACTATTTTCAGCTCAAAAACCCACAATACCCGTTGACACTCACGTTAAACGTGTTTCCAAACGTTTAGGCATTGCACCAAAAACAAGTAATTATGAAACAATTCGCCTAAATCTACAAAATCTGTTCAACGAAACTGACTATTTGACTGCTCATCAACTTTTAATTGGACATGGACGCAAATTCTGCAAAGCCCAAAAACCCCTTTGTAACATCTGTCCCATTAACAGTTACTGCAAAACTAAGGCCGAGGTCATCTAAATGGTGATTATCCTTCCCCCACAAGTAATGGAGTACTTTCCCTATCCAGAAGTGCGCATACATCAAGACCAATTCATAAACACCATATACAACGCCGTAAACGCACGACAATCCGTACTAATCGAAGGCAGTAACGGTTTAGGAAAAACCATCTCATCACTCTCTGCATGTTTACCCGTGGCTATTGAAAAAAAACTCAAAATTCTCTATGTTGCCCGAACACACCGCCAACATGAACGTGTCATTGACGAGTTACGTATGATCTACAAAAAACATCCAATCAGCGGTATATCCATTAAAGGTCGTCATGAAATGTGTCTCAACGCATTTGCAGCAAATGGCGCTTTTGACTCAAAATCGCTTATGGAAATGTGTGACCTCCTAAAAGCCAAAGGTCGTTGCCCCTACTACAAAAACGTAGACATGCAAACATATGATTATCTCCAACTGGTTAAACAGTTAACCGTGAAACCTTACACGGCAACTGAAATTCAACATATTTGCAAAAAGAAAGAACTCTGTCCGTATGAACTTGTTAAATCATCCCTTCCAGACACAAAAGTTATTGCATTAAGCTACCTCTATGCTTTTGACCCAATGATCCGAACAGCTTTTCTAAAGCACATAAATACTGACCTCTCAAAAGTCCTTCTTGTAGTTGACGAAGCACACAATCTACCTGAAACCGCCGTTGACATCTCTAGCAGTAATCTCTCCCTTTTCGTTCTACGACAGGCAGAAATTGAAGCTAACAATTACGGTAACAAAGATATTGAGCAGTTCATTCATCTCTTCCGTGAAGAAATAGAGAAATTAGTTGAACCCATTAACCGCGAAGAAATAATCAACCCTGACAGAATAATTGACATAATCCAAAAATGCGGCATATCTAATGCACGCAACTTTTTTGAATACATGCACGAGGTTGGTGCTGGAATCAGACGTGGTCTACTTGCAGAAGGTAAAAACCCTCGTAGTTACGTAAATTCAATGTCTGAATTTTTATTACATTGGCTTGAAACTTGTGATGATAGTTCCCATATTAACGTTGCCAGTTGCTACTATACCGAAAAAAACCAAAAAACTGCAAAACTAGAAATTGTCGCTTTAGATCCTTCAAAAATTACTGAACCTGTTTTCTCTGCAACCTATGCTAACGTCATCATGTCTGGCACCCTACAACCACTTAATGCTTATCTAAAAATAACTAAACTATCCAAAAATGCAGCACAATTCATAGCCCCTTCCCCTTTTCCAAAAGAGCACATTTTCTCAGCTGTCTGCTATGGCGTCACCACAGCTATGGAAAAACGAACACCAATAATGTATAAAACCATAATCAAACGTATCGTTGAAGTAGTAGAAAACACTCCTAAAAACGCTGGTATCTTTGTTGCCTCTTTTGATGTTATGAAGTCCCTACTTAATGAGGGTTTAACTTTAGCCTTGGATCGTCCCCTCTATAAAGAAGAAAGAGGTATGACCTCTAAACAAAATGAAAAACTTGTATCCGATTTCAAAGCATGTGGAAATAAAATGGGTGCCGTTTTCCTTGGTGTATTAGGTGGTCGAACCTCTGAAGGTGTTGACTTTCCAGGAGATCAAATGAATTCTGTTATGATTGTCGGTGTGCCATATGCTGAACCAACCCCTCGAGTAAAAGCGCAAATTGATTATTACGAGAAATGTTTTTCTAGCTTTGGTCGAGAATACGGTTACGTGTTACCTGCCATGAAAAGGGCTTCTCAAGCTGCAGGGCGACCCGTACGCACCCTTGATGACCGTGGAGCAATCATCTTTTTAGACTCACGATACGCAACAGGTTACTGTCGAAGTTTCCTGCCCTCTTGGGTAAATGATGGAATGAAAATGTTACCTGACCAAAATGGAGTTTTAGCAAAAGAAGTAAAAGCGTTTTTTAATCTTACAAAGGCATCTCCTTAAGTTCTGGATCCAGCTTAATTCTGCCGACTGCAACAATAGCTGGTTTGCTGTCAACAGCTGTTAACACTTTCATTACTCGTCGTTCACGATTATATTCCAACATGATGCCAATTCCCAGAAAACGTTTTTTTACATCTTGTAATCCAACAAGAATTCCTTTTTCTTTGCCTATTTCTTTTGGAAGAACATTTTTATCTTGAATTTCCATATAACTAACAAACAATGAACGTACTTTCGCATCTTTTAGATACTTTGCGTAATTTAACTCACGTAGTTTTGTACGTTTTTCAGGGACACGTCCATTAACGGCTACAGATGATTCAACATAGCAGCAAGCAATAGAGGTGGTAGTGTTTATGCTGGACAGTAGTGGTTTAAGTTCTTCTTGACTTTGAATGCCTACTATCAAATCAGGTTTAAGCTGATCAACAAGTTGCATTTTATAATTAACTGCACTTTCGCCTTCCACCCAACTGTCAGTGTTAATTATTACATATTTTGCCTCAGCTTTCTGCATGATTTCTCTATGCATCATTACTAAACCTTCAATTGTTTTGTCTATTGTTTGTATCGGTGAGACTGCTCCAACAAAGAATGCGTTAGACATCTTTACTTCGTAAAGTTCAGTAACTTTTTTAGCAGTATAGCCATAAGCAATCGTACATGGTGGACCAATGTCTGACTGTTCTAAATCGCTGTCCAGAATTGCAATTTTGTTTTTTCCGTCGATAAGATTGTTAGCTAAGTAAGTGCTGAAACTACTTTTTCCTGAATCAACTTTACCCACTACCATGATGGCTACTGGTTTATTCTGTATAGCTGTAACTGTTTGAACTGCCTCACTCCATGACGTAGGAATGGTTGATGGTTCTGTTTCTTGTACTGACGCATTTACTCCAAGTGAAATCTGGAACTCTGCATCTTCTAAAACATGGAAAGGTTGTCTTTTTCCTTCACGTACAATGGTTTGCTGGTTTTCTTTTATTGTATAACCAAAGACTTCTGCTTTGCCTGAAAGTACTTTCACAGACGCTGATCCATTTACTAGCAAAGTTTTGCCTGCTTCAACGGTTTTTTTCATTTCTCTTTCCTCTTTTTTCTCTGATAAATACAGCCTTCTCTTGCCGATATTCTAGTAGCTGACATTATATGTCTTAAGCATCTGCTACGTTTACTTATCGGCAAATTTGTCCCCACTTCACTAACTATCTCCAAGACAATTTTAGATGGCAATGTATTATCCAACGCTTCAATTAACTCTTTGTAAACTGGAACTCCATTTCCAATTTTAATCTTAACATTCGTAACTGATAAGTTAACGTTTTTTAATATACTTTTTATTTTATTATCCGTTTCTTGTATGCTTAAACAATTTGTTTTATCGACCAGTTTCCCATCAGCTATTACTACCAATCCACTTACTTCGCCTGGATCGATGCCAACAACCATTTTCTTGTAATATTCTTTCCCTTGTAGACTAATTATGACCTGGCTTATTAGCTGGTCTAATTCATCATCTGATGTAAACGTTAAAATCTTGTCATAATTTATTTTATTTTTCTCTTCAACTGTTGTTATTATTGCTATAGTTTCTACAGGTATGGAGTCACCAGGTATTAAACTGAAGAAAGGAATATTGTTGTCCTTAAGCAGATTCACAATGTGAAAATAAGCTTTTCCTTGTACTGTGACAACAGCAACTTTTACTCTCATCATGTCTACCTGACAATGATTTTTAAACGTAAAACACATTATTAAACCACAAGATAATATTCTTGATGGGCATTTCAGTGATTGACATAAAAAAAATCTCGACAGGCATAAACTATATCGACATCCATTTAGATGGCGGTATCTCTTCTGAAACAATCACATTAATCTACGGTGAACCTGAAACTGGAAAAAGCACACTTGCAACTCAATGCGCTTTCAACTGTGCAATACAAGGACTAAAAACTTTGTATATTGACTGCGACAACACCTTCTCTCCTAAAAGACTCGTACAAATTGCTGCTGAGAAATTTGACGAAATAGCTGACAGAATTTTACTTGTTAAACCCTTAGACTTCAAAGAACAAACTGCCGTAATGGATCGAATAGCTGATTATGTAACTCACAATTTTGGATTAATAGTCATTGACACCATAAACTCACTTTACGGAGCCAAATTTGCAGAAACATCAAATAAAGCCAAAGCCTTCAGCGTAAACCGAGAATTAAACAGGCAAATGGCCATTTTAGCGCAGACAGCAAAAATCCGGAAAATTCCAATTATACTGACAAGCCAAGTTCGAAACATGTTTAGTGACCCATCTGGCAGCGTTAAACCCGCAGCAAATCGAGTACTAACTTTCTGGGCTGATAACATAATTTCTCTTAAGCCAACAGAAACAAAAGTAATCAAAGCAACAATAGAGAAAAACAATGCAAAAATGGTACACCTTACCTGTTATGTACAAATAGGTGAAAGAGGTATATCTGCAACTGAGTTCTATGAATAATAAAACAGTCAGGTACCAACCATGGATCTAACTCTCCTGATAATCATACAAGCTATAGCATTTATTTTTCCCGCCTACTGTGCAAACGCCACACCCGTACTTGCAGGTGGAGGCACCAAAATTGACTTTGGCAAAAACTTTATTGACGGTAAACGCTTGTTTGGCAATAACAAAACCTTCCGCGGATTCTTTTTCGGATGGGTTGTAGGTTTAAGTGTTGGCTTAGTTGAATGTTATTTTATTCCTTCATACATTTTCTCGTTACCTATTCTTTTTGCAGTGCTTACGCCATTTGGCGCGCTTTTGGGTGATTTGACAGCTGCTTTTCTTAAAAGACGTTTGGACATTGCTCCAGGTGGTCTATTTCCTGTTGTTGACCAGATTGATTTTGTTGTTGGCGCACTTGTGTTTTCTCTTCCACTTTCTTTAATAGACTGGAAAATTGCAGTGACAATGCTGTTGATTACCCCACCAATTCACTTGTTTACCAATTTTTGTGCTTACAAACTCAAACTTAAGAAGTACCCATGGTAAACCTGCTAATAGTAACAAAAATTGTGTTAATGCCTACTTGAAAAAATATGTGATGCGAAAAAATAAAGAAAGGGCAGAAATTGGTTTTTTTTATCTTATTCCTGTTATTTTGATGTTGATTGCGCTTTCAAGGAATATGTATGATAACAGGACAAGGCTAGCACCAACGATCAGTAGCATGTATGCTTGTCTTGGTTTGTTAGCGTTTTTAGTGCTTTGGTAAATTGTTAGTAATCCCGTAAATCCTATGAGGTATAACATTACGGATATTACTGTGTCTGCAACGAACTGGTCACTGATGCCTGGGTATAAGAAGTAAAAATTGTTTTGGTAATACATAGAGGGGGGCACTTTATTTATTACAGTAAATAATCCGCCTCCAAGTAGAAATACTGCATAACCAATAAGGGTGGCTGTTAAAATTATGGCGGATGGGTAAGTTGTCACGACTTTTTTAAACCATTTGTTAAGTGAAAATGACACTGACGATTGAGTGGCTGTAGGTGCTGGTTTTTGTTGTGTTTGCTTCTTATCTTTCTTTGACATTTCTACTCTCGTCCTCAATTAGATACTTTGCTACTTCTTTAGCCCATTCTCCAGTTAATGAATTTTTCGAAATATTAACTAAATAATCTATCCAAGAAACCTCTAATGCTTTCTTCCACGCCTCAAATTTCTTGCAAATATTCTGATAAGCCTTCAAATGCACAATACAGTAACCTTCTTCTTTGATTGGTTGGCTGCAAATTTTACAACTCATCATTTTTCCTCTCTGGTGGAGCAGTCAAGATTAAGGCATATTTTCCACGGATGTTTTGGAGTAATTAAAATTTTAATGATTGGGTAGCCACAAGTCTTGCAAGGTTTTGTTAAAGGTTTTATCTTTCCTGTTTGTGGCAATGGAAAGGAAGTGTTACATTTGCCTTCAAAAAAATTGGTACAACCGATAAACCGTTTTCTTGTCTTTTTAGAACGTATGATAACCAATTTTCCTGTTTGACATTTTGGACATTTGCCTATAATTTGTTCATTGAGCCGTAGTTGCTTAATTTTTTGTCCAAGTTGAACTCCAATGTCTGACTGTTTCTGCTTAAGTACCTCTGTAACTGTTTTTAGGTTTTCAATGGTGTCAGCAAGTACCTTCTGTTTGGTTTCTTGCTTTAATTGGATCTGCTCCATTTTCTCTTCAAGCTTTCTTGTCATCTCCGAGGAAACAACACTTGGACAATAATTCTTAAGTACATCCGCTACTTCAAAACCAAGATCCGTAATGGTCATATTTTGTTCGCCTTCTACATATTTGCGCTCATACAATGTCTGAATTGTTGATGCCCGAGTTGCTTTGGTGCCTATTTCTTCTTTTTCCATTTTTTTAAGAAGACTTTGTGGATTGTATCTTGAAGGAGGCTTAGAGAATTTGTCTTTTAGATTTACCTTTTTTACTGCAACTTTTTGTCCCTCAAAAAGTAATGGTAACAAAATATCCTCGTAGTGCACATAAGGCCTATAGCATTCCATCCAGCCTTCTTTTAATGTACGGTAACCCATCATAAAAAACAGGTTCCACTTAATGTCTACTGAAATTTTTACCCTTTGTTTAAGGGCAGGTTCACTAAAAACAGCTAAAAACCGTCTAACAATTAAGTCATAAATGTTTTTTGCAGAAGTATCTAAAACCTTTTCAGGAAGGTTGCCTGTTGGGTAAATGGCTGGATGGGCGGGGTCAAATTTTGAACCTTCGTTGGGTTTAAGTGTGGGTTGAGCTAAAAGTTTTTGTGTTAATTTCTGGTACAATGTTGACCTACTAAGTTTTTTAAGTATAGTACTGTAACCTATAGTGGACGGTAATTTTTGGCTGCTTGTTCTTGGATAAGAAATTAAAGCGTTAATGTAGAGGTGTTGGGCAATTTTAGATGTGTGTATAGGGGGATATCTGAAAAGTCTGTATGCTTCACTTTGAAGTGTGCCTAAATCAAACGGTACTGGTGGACTCTGCTGAAATTCTTTGGTGTCAATTTTATTGATTTGTCCTTCTTTGGTTTTACACGCTGCGATGATGGCATTTGCTTTAGCTTTGGTTTCAATAACTTTTTTTTCATGCTCTAGCTCAAATGTGTGATCATCTATGCTTATTTTTGCTGTTATGTTCCAGAAGGGGGTTGGAACAAAAATTTGAATGTTTTTTTCTCGAGTTTCTATGTACTTCAAGGTTGGACCTTGTACACGGCCTGTGCTCAAAGTAGCATACATGTTATTGCTGTTTTTTGCTGCTAAGGTTAATGCCCGAGAAAGATTTATGCCGTATAGCCAATCAACTTCATGTCTTGTCAAACCTGCCTCAATAAGTGCAAAATCAAGGTGTGGCAGTAGATTTGTGAATGACTCTCTAAGCTCTTCTCGGGTAAGTGTAGAATATTTCATACGTTTAGCCGTTTTTTCTTTGCCATTGCAGGCATATTTGAGAACAGAGTATCCTATTATGCTGCCTTCAATATCGTAATCACAGGCATCAATAAACTCTTCAGCGTTCTCTGCCAATTTTGAAAGCACTTCTATCCAGGTGCGAATTTTTAAGACTCCTTTCTCAGCCATCCAGCGTGGTGCCCATTGATAATTAAAAACCGGATAGTCCCATTTGCCTTTTTTTGTGTTGCTCATGACCGTGTACAGATGTCCCAGAGCTGATGCCACAATTATCTCTTTATCTCCATTTTTTGCTACGAAAAAAGGCACTCCATTGCTGTTTTTTCGTGTGTTTCTACCTTTATCGTCTAAGGCTGTAGCTATGCGGTTTGCAGCATCGGGCTTTTCAGATATGATTAATGTGTATTTTTTCAAACGTTACTTACTCGTCTCTATTTGAATAGTCTTCTTACAATAAGCTTTACATGTGATCTGCTAAATATTTCATGTGGTCTTAGCAAATTAATAAATATCCTGTTAGTGATTATGACTTTAACAGGATTCAAAATGCTACAACACGTTATTTGTCATGGATGTCATTATGTTTTGTATGAAAGAATTGACTTAGTTCTCCAGACAATTCATTCAATTAATATGCCAATACTTGACCAGGATAGTGCTGGAAAGCTGTTTGGCATGTTGTTGACGTAAAATTGGTAAAAGTGACGGGGTTGCAATCATGGGAAAAACAGGAAAGACTTTACGTTCTGATGATGACGGTGTTTTTATACAAAGAGAGACTCATTGGGAGATGGCTGCAAAAACTCGTATGGGTAAATATTTAACAGACGTTGAGGTGGCTTTTATTTCAAAAGCCGTTGATTTTTCTAAGACTGGTTTTGTTCTTGATGTAGGTGCAGAGTCGGGCAGAATTTCTCTTTTGGCGTTAAATAATGAAACTGACGTGGTAAGTGTGGATATTGATTGTGTATCTCTTAGGCGTCTTAAACAGCGGACGAAACAGGCGTATATTGTAGTGGCTGATGCAAGGTGTTTGCCCTTTGTTGATGGAGTTTTTGATACTGCCTTTATGATCGAAGTGTTGGATTATATCCCTGAACTTGATGTTGCTTTAAACGAATGCAATAGAGTATTAAAATGCAACTCAAGTTGTGTTCTGTCTTTTGGTAATAGATCAAGTTTTAAGGCAAAATTGAAAGGTTTAAAAGGTAAATCCTATTTGCATTCGTATGGTGGTGCTGTGCAGGTTTTGTCTAAAACTGGTTTTAGTTTGCATGCAAAGTTGGGGTATAATTGGTTACCTTTTGGGCGAACATCTCAAAACGGTTTGGTGCCTATTTTAGCATGGTTAGAGGGGCTGTTTGGGTTGCGAAGACTGCGTCGATATAGTCCATGGGTTATGTTTCATGTGATTAAACAGTCAAATAAACGGTAGTTGATGGTTGTTTTTGGAAAAACCATAAATAAACCCCTATGTGATATACTTAAAATAAAACTCAGGTTAGAGAGATGGCTATACGTGAGGGGAAACTAATGTCTAAAGATCAAATCAATAGTGGTCTAAAGTCTTTCGGGAAACGCTTCAAATTTAATCGTTCCTCTGTTCTTGTAATTTCAGCATTAATTCTAATACTTCTAGTTGCATTTACTGTGCGCATTTTACCTATGCGTTGGGAAATACCGTCAGGTCAAATTCACTTAAACGAATATGACCCGTATTACCAGTACAGTATCACTGAGTATATGGTGGATAATGGCTTATTCTCGCCATACACTAATAATTGGGTCAATTATCAGCAATGGTATCCTAATGGTCTTAACATGCGCATGTCTCTTCCAGCATTACCTATGACAGCGGCTGCGCTATATCAAGTAGTTAGCTTTTTAGGCATAAATGTTGATTTGATGACTTTCTGTGCACTATTGGCTGTAGCTCTAGGAACGCTATCTTGTTTGGTACTCTACTTTATTGGAAAAGATATGGGTGGACGGGCCGTAGGGTTATTTGCAGCACTCTTTTTAGCATTAGCTCCGTCATTTCTGCAGCGAAGCTCTCTTGGTTTCTTTGATACTGAAATTCCGGGAATTCTCGGGTTATTGGTATTTGTGTTGATGTTTCTAAGATCAATGGATCCAAAACGCTCCTTACGTGGGGGTCTGATTTACTCTATAGGTGCCGCCTTAGCATTAGCCTACTTTATCGCTGGTTGGGGTGCAGCATACTATATTCTAGACTTAACAGCGCTCTTTGTCTTCGTACTGGTACTGCTAAAACGATATGATCGCCGTTTATTGATAAACTATGGCGTAACTATGGGCTTAGGATTGCTTATTGCAACACGTGTTCCATACATTGGGCTTTCTTACTTAACATCAGCTCCAGTGCTTCCTGTTGTAGCAGTATTTATTGTACTACTTGCAGCTGAATTTATGCGACATAATGTTTTTTCAGTAAAAAACAAGATGTACCTAGTTATGGTCTCAATTGTTGCAATACTTGGTAGTCTTGTTCCTTTAATGTACTTTGGGTATCTTGGTGACATTGCAGGCAAATTTGTTTCCGTTATTTTGCCAGGTGCTCGTGAAAATGCGCCATTAATCGCATCAGTGGCTGAACACCGCATTCCTGCATGGGGTAATCTTTACGTGGAACTTGGTATAGCTGTAATATTCTTCATAATTGGTTTATATTTCACTCTGAAAAATCCAACTAACCGTAACCTATTCCTACTTCTCTTTGGCGTAACAGGGCTTTACTTTGGTGCTTCAATGGCACGTTTACTAGTAATCCTTGCACCAGCCTTCGCTCTGATTGCAGGTATAGGTATAATTGGCATGTTAAAACCCTTCATGTCTCTACTTAAAGAAACCCCAACCGCTACTGTGAAAGCAAAACGGAAGCTATTACGTGTCAACAAAGAATACAGCATAATTGGTATATTGCTGATACTTGTTATGCTTATGACTCAATTTGCTTTCAACCCAACACAAACAAGTATGGTGCAAACTGGTCAAGTACAAGTAGGCGGTGCACCACGTTCGTATGCTAATGGTTATATGCCTACGGCAATTAGTGCTGCAGGTCTTCCGTTAGTTCCACCTGAACCTATGCCTCAATGGCTAAACATGTTAAAGTATACTAGCAATAACTTGCACTCAACAGATGTAGTTGTTGCATGGTGGGATTATGGTTACTGGCTAAGTGTTATGGGTGATGTTACTACTCTTGCTGATAACGCTACAGTGGACGCTGCACAAATAGAAAATCTTGGGTTTGTATACATGAGCACCGAAGATGATGCATTAGCGATGCTTTCTACGTACGATCAAAAAAGAGTGCAGTACATACTAGTCTTTACATCTTTGTTTGTTTATCCGCACAACGAGTCACCAACTGGGTTCTATGTAGCGCAATATGGTTTAGGGGATGAAGGTAAATGGGTCTGGATGGCAAGAATTTCTGGAGGTGCACACGACCGTTTAACAAATGAGGGCTTTATGCATCCGGGTAATACGTGGAGCGATGAAATGGCCTTTGGCAAGAGTAGTGACTATGGCTGGGAGTGGAGTGCGCAGGGAATAAACTCGTTAATCTACAAACTGTTAAGTGCTACTGAGCATGCATTTGCTAACAAAACCAATGGTCTTGTTACAGCAACCAGTATGGACGTGGATTTGCAATACTTTGAACCCGTGTACATTTCAGGTGACGATACAAGCTTTGGCTCGTATGGCGACTTAATCCCAGTGGTTGGACTCTACAAGATTAACTGGGCTGCATACAATGCTGCCCATCCAAAACCTTAATTTAGTCAACCAATGGTGATGACTAAACGTGTTCCCAACAGTTCCTGACCAACATAAAAATGGTAAACCTCTAGTTCCAAACGGTTTAGGCGTACTATACGTCCTGTTTGCCATTGTATGCCTCTTTTTAATTTATTTTTTTGAGATCGAAAGTTTCGCATCTGTTAGTGGTATTTCTGCTCCTTTAACTCTTGCAGTGTGCATTCTCTTCGGAGGATTTATGGGATTACTTGATGACTGGATGGATCTAAAATGGCGTTACAAAGCATTTATGCCCTTAATTGCTGCATTGCCTTTGGTTTATTTTGCAATAGGTATGAATGTTCGTACCTCAATTGTTCTACCTTTCATTGGTTCTGTAGATTTCGGAATTTGGTACTTCTACCTAATAATTCCCTTGATCGTAATGATTGTAACTAACACCGTTAATATGCTCGGTGGTTTTAACGGTCTTGAATCTATTTGTCCTGCAATAGTGCTCTTAGGTCTAATGAGTATCTCGGCTTTAACATCTTCCTACTACCTGTTGATGGTTGGACCGATAATTTTCTGGTTAATACTTGCTGCTTTAAATCTTAAAGGAAAAATATTTGTAGGCAACTCTGGCAGTTTTGCTATTGGCATGACCATCGCATCATTTGCCATAATTGCTGATGTAAAACTCAGTCTGCTAATTTCAATAATACCTTACATCTTCAATTCTTCACTGATTCTGTTAACAGTCTTTTTTACACACAAAAAAGCCTTAATTGCATTCAAAAATAACAAACTGGAATCCAACCATAAACGCAGTTTAGTCACAACAATAACCTATCATCGACCGTTAACTGAACGCAAAATAGTTGCAATAGTCTCCATAATAGTTACGATATTTACGTTGCTTGCAATTGCCTACTCTTTCCTTTCAATTCTTGTCTAGGCAAAAAACTGTGCCAGTTTTGTTAAGCCAATGATTTCATCAAAGTTTAATCCCAACGCATCTAGCACTTGGTCAAAAGTTGATTGTAGATATGCAATGTATTTGTCAGTGTCAATTTCGTTTTTGTAAGTCAACTCAACAGGTTTTACGCGTTCTTTGTTACTGTTGACTTTTACAAAGCTGATAAGGTCACCTGCTCGTAATTCTTTTCCGCTTTTCTGTAAAATAAATGCTGCCTTTACATGTTGAGGCGTAGTTTTCGTATATCTGCTAAGATCATCACCTAGAACAACGTGAAATGCAAGTTCAGTGTTATCGCTCCATTCGCGTCGTTTTAGACGTGTGTATCTGTCTTTAACAATGCCTGCTATATCTTTTTTTGCGTTTTCGAATTCTGCAGGTGTTTTGACTTTTGCGAGACGATCTTTCATTTGGTTAAATGCATCTTTGATAAAAACTGGAATATGTTTCTTTTTACCTGTTAAACCTTTAACATCCACTGTGCCATTTTCTAATACTCCTAAATAATTTTTTTTACGGGCACTAAAAACTGCGTATCTGTAGACTTTGTCAACATCAATGTTCATGTTTAAATTCTGTTCTGTCCAGTTGGCTACTTCTTCGATTTGTTCTTTAGATGGATTTTTGAGAAATAAACTATCCGTGTCACCGTAAAGTACTTTTACGCCTGATATTTCGGCGTGTTCAAGGATTTGGGTGATGCTATAGCGTCCTATTGCAGCTGTTGCCTCAGCAACTGGTGGACAGTAAAGATCAAAACTGTCTGCTCCAAAAACGCCATAACTAGCGTTTAAAATAACTTTAAGGGCTCCTTGTACAGTGTTGTACCAGCTTCGTAGTTCGGGTGGTAAGGTTTTGTCTTTGGCACGACTTTTATACCATCTTACACGTAAATCTCTAAGTGATCCAATAAGTAAACTTTCAAGGGCTCTTTTTTTAGTGCAAACCCAATGTTGTGTGTCTGGAATCATTCTTTTTTTGCACTCAGGGTGAATGCAATCAATTGATTGGTAGCCAAGGTTCCAAACTTTGATGATTGATGGATACAGGCTGGGGAAGTCCATGACTGCAACGTTAAAGTGAACCCCTGGTGTGGGTTCAACTACGATTGCGCCTTTGTATTTTTTGCCCTTAATTGTTGCTGTTGTGCTGGTTTTACCTTTTTTTGTTAGTATGTCTTCAGCATTTGGAATTAATAGTCCCCTTTTGCGGTGTTCACGGTGCATAAAGTTGCGTATCCAACGGCTGACTCCTTGGCGGCTCACGTCTTCCATTGGCATGCTGCTGATACGTGCCAGTACCAGTATTAGTTTCATGGCAGAATCATCTTCAAAACTTGTCAGTTTATAGGTGATTTCTGAATCGCGAAGACAGTAATGAGCTAGCTCGTTATAGGTGAGATCTCCAAAAGCTTTGTCTAAATGAATTTTTTCCATCCCTAATAGTGCTGCACCGACATCGCCTAGGCTTACATCTTTGTAGCGGTTACTAAAAGCATAACCTTGGATTGAACGGTTAAAGAAAAACTTGTAGAGGTCTATGTGAATGCCATATTTTATCAAACAGACTCGTTTTCCAACTTCAATTGGAATTTCTGTTTTGGAGATTCCAAGGTTTACGGCTCGGTGAACCAGATAACGAAGGTCAAAATCATCACCGTTAAAGGTTAAAATGAATGGAAAATCGTTTAAAACTTTGAAAACCTGGCGTAACAAGTCTTCTTCGGTTTCACAATATTCTATAGCTATATCTGTAGTTGTTTGGGTTTTTTCGTTTGACCTGTCTTGTCTTTTGAGAACAAGTACTCTTTTATCTCCATCAGAGCTATAAATTGAGCATGCAATTACTGGACACGCGCCTTCCCGTGCATCAGGTACGCGATTAGACAGTGGTGAGTACACTTCAATATCTATGGCTGCTCTGCGGAATTTAGGTGCGGGGTACTCAAGAAGTTTAGCCCACATCTCAGCAAATTCCTGTTCATCTGATGTTTCATCACTGAAGATCTCATGAATTTTTCTAAGTGCTTGTTCCGCTTCGTGAACAGAGGTTTCTTCTAAATTTCCGTTCTTTATTTGGTAAATCATTCCAGGCAAGAGTTTTTGGTCGTAAATGTATGATTGATAATACTTAATTTTTGATTCCCAAATTTTAGTGTCACTGTCTTGAATTTGACAACCGCACACTTGGGGATGATCTTCTGGAATTATGTCTCTTATTGTGCCATTTGGTCTACCACCTATTGCAAGGGGGTCTTTGGCCACGATTTTTGTTACTTGAATGTCCTGGTTGGATAATGGATCAAATTTTTGTTCAACTATACAGCTGTCAAAGCCTTGATGTTTGACAATTCGTTCAAACTGTAAAACTTTCTCTTTTGGTAGGTTGGTTAAACAGTACGGTTTATGCCCCGTGTTGTCCTGCCAAAAATATAACTCTCCTGATTCAGGTTCGTAAAGTTTAATGATTGCTTTTCGTTGGCGACCATTATAAGCTGCAGAAACAAAGTATGAAGATGGAAGATCAAGAGGCGCCGTTGGAGGTAAAACTCGTGGTTTTCTTTCTTTTTTAACTGGTGGCTGGCCAATTTTTTCTTCAATTGGCTCTGTTTGTGCTATTTTGGGTTCCGGTTCCTTTTCAGTTTGCACTGCTTTAGCTGGTTGAGGTGTTACTGGTTTGTTTTCTTTTGTAAAGAATGAGTCTAAAGTTCTATTCTGCGCCATTCCCTTAGTTCCTTAACTGTTTTATTGTATTAACCGACTAAAATCTTTAACCACTAAAAAAAGTTATCTTGTAAACTATTCCTCTACAAAAATAAATTTTGATCAAAGGTTTGTTCTAGTTAACGAATTTATATAATTGGAGCTGCCCTTCTTCTGAACTTAACTTGACCCACAACTCAGTCCTTGGTTTTTTGGCTTAATCAGGCTGTCAAGTGATACCCCGAGCTATTTTAACGAATAATAACATTGATTTTGAAACAAACAAGACTCCACACCAAAAAACAAAAAACCAGCCACAACAAACAAAACAAACACAAAAACCACTACCAAACCAAACAACCCAACAAATCACGAGTTTCGCACTTAGTGGCATATAGCAGTAGCCAAGGCCCGTTGAATGGCAGGCTTAATGACAAACCAATTTTGCTGATAAGGGGTAGTCAGATCGCGTCGTCTTCTCGTGTGCTTTCGCACTAAAGCAATGAAAGAAAGCCCGATATGATTACGACCGGCTCGGCCAGAGTTGGCCTGACAGCGACCAAAACCGCAATTTTGCTTCAACTCCCTGTGCATTACCTCAATACTCCAACGCCTCTCAAAGTACGCTTTAACCTGTTCGCGAGTTAAATCAAGACGACTTGAGCCGATATAGTCCGTGCGGCCGTTTTTGCCCACAAACCGGAATAGCTTGATCCAACCATACCCTTTCAGATGAACTTTCAACCCTTCGTCGGGTATATCTAACTTGCAAATCTGAATATGCGGTTTGTTAACTAAGCGATTACCCCTCAAACCCATCACCCAGTCCCACCCATGAGAACGAATGCTTTTGAGGTTGTCTAGCGAGCTGTACCAACTGTCCGCAACTACCATTTCCGGCTCAAGACCACGTGTTTTAGCCGATGATAGCATTTCTCTGAAATGGTTATTCTTGGTTTTGCCGTCTTCCGGCGGATTCCAGATGCGGTAATCTATCGGGGTATACTCATCTTTGCTCGTTTGCCATAGTGCGTTAACTACTCCGATGCCTTTCACAATGCCGTGTTCAGCTCCCGAATATTGCCAGTTTACCAATTCCATTTTTTGGCTGCGACTCTTGTTTATCACTACATCATCGAACGCCAAAATACCGCTATGACCCGCTATTTCTTTGCTCGCAATTTCCCATAAATTCTTAGGTTGCACCTTTGCATTCGCAAGCCACCTTGATATGCTGTCGTGCGACAATGTCATATTTTTGGGAGCTACTTCACTTAGGCTCAGCGCTGAGTATCTTGTTGATGTTACTTCTAAAAATGAACAGTACAGTTCTCGTGAGCATTTTGAT
>Ga0123356_10001748_pt1 | contig 23649 bp, 21 predicted proteins | sample TergutEmb28metaG_2_FD_92546 | JGI IMG/M metagenome (GOLD analysis project Ga0123356, IMG submission 92546) | Embiratermes neotenicus P3 segment gut microbial communities from Petit-Saut dam, French Guiana - Emb289 P3 | ecosystem: Host-associated > Arthropoda: Insects > Digestive system > Gut ...
AAGCGTTGGGGAGTAAAGCGTTAGAATGCGGTCCGCTTCGCCAAGTTTGGCCTTCTTGATGACGATAGCTGGTGTTTGATATGTGCGTGGGCTGTTCATGATGCTTTTATGAAAGAGAATAACTATTTGCGCTTGGCTATTCTCTGCTGAATTGCGCTGCTGCTCAGTTCGCGTATGGCATCGGATGCAATCCAACGTGCTGCCTTGGAGTCAATTTGTTTTATTTGAGCCGCTGTTTCAAGTGCGCGTTTGTTAAGAGATATATTGCGTTTGCCTATGTTGCGCAATGCCCAGTTAACGGCCTTCTTGACGAAATTGCGCTCATCTGTTGAGGCTTGGATTATGAGAGGAAAAAACTGCTCATACTCGGCATCCTGCATATGCGTGTGGTAAAAACTGATTTCGGCGATTAACGAGAATGCTGCGCGTTTGACGAATTCCTCATCTCTTATTGCCCATTCATGAATTTTCCTTATTACATGAGGGGTTTGGGCAATCAGCGCTGACAATTGGTCGACGATATCCCACGAATTAAAATCGCCGACCCAACTCTCCAATTGTGCATCAGTGACCTTATCCGGCTCTTCAACCAGTCCTGCCAGTATGCGGGCTTCATGTATGCCGGAATCCCAAAGCTTAGCTGCCAGTGAGTGGTCATGCCCGATATGCTTTGCCATGCTGCGCAGGGTATAGATGGAAATGCCAAGTATTTCCCCACCTTGTATGGCAAAGCGTGCCATGCCTGCAGCGTTTTTGGCATCGGCTTGTGATTTTAACTGTTGAATAATTTCAGCGTACTGTTCCATAGATGTCTTTGAATTACTATGGTTTGTATGGCAAGGATTATTTAAAATCGTCTGTCTTAACCCTAAAATTCCTGACGCCCTTCAATGGCGCGGCTGAGTGTGACGTCGTCGGCATATTCCAGTTCGCTGCCGAATGGCAGACCGCGTGCAAGCCGTGTAACGCGCAGGCCAAGCGGAGTAATCAGGCGCTTGATATACATTGCGGTGGTATCTCCCTCAAGCGTGGGGTTGGTGCCGATGATAACCTCACTTATGCCTCCAGCAGACAATCTATCCAGAAGTTCCTTTATGCGTATGTCGCCTCCGCCTACTCCTTCGGTGGGGGATATGGCGCCGTGTAACACATGGTAGCGCCCTTTGTATATGCCCATGTGCTCAAGTGCCAGAATGTCCTGCGGCTGCTCAACAATCAGTACCTGACCTGAGTTGCGCTGAGGGTTGCGGCAAATATAACACTTGTCGCCGTCGGCTATGTTGAAGCAACAGGTGCAAAGCTGGGTTTTCTGGCGCAGAGATACGAGGGCATCGGCTAGTGCCTGCGTCTGTTCCGTCGAGGCGCGCAACAGGTAGTAGGTGATGCGCTGCGCGCTCTTAGGACCAACACCAGGCAGTTTACTGAACTCCTGTATGAGCCTATTGACTGCATCAGCAGCCAAAGGGGAAGTCTTATCCATTATGCTCTCCGATTTTGTTTTAGGGTAGCCCCGGGATTTTCATTCCGCCGGTGATTTGGTTAAGTTCTTTTGCGGCCATTTCCTGAGCATCATGCAATGCATCGTTCACTGCTTTGAATACCAGCTTTTCCAAGTCACCGATTTTTGCAGTATTAACCGCAGAAGGGTCTATTTTTATGGAAACGATGCGCAACTGTCCGTTGGCGACAACCTTTACCGCTCCCTTTCCAGACTCGGCTTCCACGGTCTTTTTTGCCAATTCTTTTTGCGCTTTTTCGAGTTTACTGCGCATTTCCATGGCCTGTTTTATCATTCCGAGATTCATTTATCCTCCACATCTATTATCTGCGCGCCCAGTTTCTGGGCTCCGCGCACAAGGTGATTTTCCTCCGGCTCATATATGCATTTTATCTGGTGGGGTTTACCAAAGAACTGAGAAAGCAGACCAGATACGATTTTCTTGTTCTCGGTTTCTGCTATCTTGTCGCGGTGAATTGGATATTTAAAGGACAGTACAATGGTATCGTCTTCAATGGCAACCGGCTTAACACCGGCACTGCGTAAAATAGCCACAGCTGCCGAGCGGCGTATGGCATCCGGCACCTGTTGTACGACGGAGTCCCAGTTAGCCGTAAGTTGCTCAAGTGGGCTGCCGGCGTTTTCCAGCGCCGATATTTTGATTTGCTCGACTGGCGGGGCGCTTTCTGTTGTTGGTGCAACACGGCTGGTTGTAGAATATGCCGGTGTGGTGTTGTGCTGTATGGGCGCAGCCGGCGTATGTTTTGGCTGGGTGTTAGCTGCTGGCGGCTTAGTGGATGTGGTGGCAGACGTCGTTTTTTCAACCACTGGGTCAATACATGCATCCACCAATGCCATCTCGAATGGCAGGGTGCTATTGCTGGCCAGCGTGCTGTCAATGCCGGCGAAAAGTTTGATTGCGCGGATAATCTGCTTCAGCGGAGTTGCCGTCGATAGTGTTTTTAACTCGGTCATTTCTTCTGCTGTTAGGCTACTGTCTTTCTCCAAACCGCTTTTTAAGAGCAACAATTCACGCAGATAGTTTACAATCTCGCGTCCCATCTGCCGCAGGTCAATGCCATCCTCAGCTGCGCGGTTAATGGCGCTTAGCCCGGCACTTAAGTCTTTCTGAAGGATAGGCTTTATTAGTTCGCGGGCGCGTTCGTCACCTACCATCCCCAGCATTTCCTGCACTTGCGTTATGGATACGTCGCATCCGTAGTAGGTGTAAATTTGCTCAAGCATATTTTCGGCATCGCGCAGCCCGCCGCGGGCGCTTTTTGCCACCAGCCGCAGGGCTTCCGGCGTGATGCTTATGCCTTCTGCTTGGGCAATACGCAACAGCTTATCCTCGGTGTCTTTTTGACTGAGGCGATGGAAATCAAAGTGCTGGCAACGTGAAACGATGGTGGGTAGTACTTTGTGAGTTTCTGTCGTTGCCAGAATAAAGATGACGTGAGGCGGTGGCTCCTCAAGGGTTTTCAGCAATGCGTTGGATGCGCTGTTGGAGAGCATATGAACTTCGTCGATGATATAAACTTTGTATTTTGCCTCTGCTGTGGCGTAGGCTACGCGTTCAATTAAATCGCGCACGTCATCTACGCCGGTATGTGAGGCGGCATCTATTTCAATAACATCAAGGGCGCGACCTTCCGATATGGCTTTGCACATAGAGCATTCGTTGCAAGGCTCGCCTGCACCGCCGCTGTCTGGCTTGATGCAGTTGGCAGCCTTTGCGAGTATGCGTCCGGTGCTGGTTTTGCCTGTGCCGCGCGGTCCGCAGAAGAGGTAAGCGTGTGAAACACGGCCACGGGAAATGGCATTAAGCAGTGTGCGGGTTACATGTTCCTGCCCGACTACTTCAGCCAGAGTTTGAGGACGCCATTTGCGGTAGAAAACCTGTGTCATAACAGTACGGTATTATACCCTAATGAGCTAAATTTGTATTGCTTAATCGGCGCGGATGTCGCCAAACTGAAAAGTATTTTTATAGGTTGTTATTTCAGCCTGCCGCATTATTGTAAGTCAAGATAATCCTTGAATTGCGCTACAATGGTTTTATCGCGCGTGAGTGCCTTGCCGATGCCGTAATCTTTGCTCAGGCGCAATGGCACGCAACAACAGCGGCAACAGTTGCATAATGCATAAAAGTCCTGTCGGCATTTTATGATAGTGTGCAGCAATCCGCGTTCGTTGCAGTTTTTCAGCACAGCTTTGGCTTCTTCCTTGCTTACCCTGCTGAATGGCTTGCCACGCTCAACAGCAAACTCATGTCCTATGGCAATCATCAACTCCACATTCAACGGATTGTCGCAGTTGCGGAATGTTTCGCGGCATGTGCATGGTGATAGTGCCAAATCTCCGGATGCGTCTACGATTGCGTAGGCTTCGTCCAATGTCAGGGCATAAGCTGATGTCATATTGCCGCCCCACATGTTTGCCACACGCCGCACCAGTCTGCCGATGAGCGGGATTTTGGTCCACTTGGCAAAGAAGATATACATCCTCAGCACCAGCGGGCGATTGCGGTTATATAGCTTTAAAGTGTGGTGCATATTTCATCCATTGGGATACTCACGGCTTATCCCTTTGCGCTTGGATAGAGAAACCATCCAGCATGCGTGAGGATGCCCTTAAGGCGTGCCCGAGTGCTAGAATATGGTCGGAATATCCTTGCCTGCGTCATCAATGCCCTGAAGCTTTGCTCTAACCTCTTCCTGGCGCATTTTTATAATAGGTATCAGGTCGCGTGATTTGGTGTAGTAGTTGCGTACGATTTCCGCATCGGCGAGCTCTGAAAGGATGAGAGTAACGTCAAGCGTGTTGCCAACGGGGTAGTCGCCGTTGCGTATGACGGCGTTGGGAGCTAAATCCTTGAGCCAGTCGCCGATATCTTTTACCAAATCCAGGTGTATTTCTTTGTGTGGTGCGGAAACCAAATACATGGCGCGCCCGGCATCATTGGGATGTACTTTGGTGGATAACTCGGCAATGGCGGCATCCATCGCCTGAATACCTTTATGAGTTGCCACATTCTTTTGACGGAAATCGACATTGCCGATTTTAACGCCGCCCAGTTTGGAGGAACCATGCCCTATGGTTGTCCAGCCGGACAGCGTTTGAATGATGTCGCCGGCATCGAGTGTTTTGGAGCCGACGCGGTTTGATTTGTTTTCCTCCCCCGCGCAAAGAAGGTTGTAGAACGGGTTTACAATCAGTCCGTTAACCGTATCCAAGTTGTGCTGCACGGAGTATCCCTTTTTAACATAACGCTGGTTATCCACAAGGATTACGGCATCTGCTACGGAATAAACGCTTTTTAGACAGACGGCTGAGTTATAAATGGTGCGTTCTTCATTTTCCTGCTCATGCTCAAAAGGCAACACGGCCATGGCATAAACCGGCTTGTCGACATAGCGTTCTTTTAGGTGTTTGACCATTATTGGTAATGAGCCTGAGCCGGTTCCGCCTCCAGTACTGGCAATCAGCAGAAAAGCGTCGGTTTCGTAAAAATTTTTGCTGGAGCGTATGGCATCTACGATTTTGTCGGCATCCTCACTGGCGACCTCAGCCCCTATTTCATTGATTTTGCCGACGCCGTGACCGCCGGTGCGGCGCCCTCCGATAAGTATGCGGTGTTGATAATCCGCCTTGATGGTGCGCAGCCCCGAGAGATCGGTGGAGTCGGTGTTTACGGCGAAAACGCCGGAACATATCTGGATTTTGCGCTGATTAAAGGCATACTGATTCAGACGGGCAAACTCATCGGCGATACGACTGCCGCATTGCCCTAGTCCTATAACGATTAATTTCATCTTAACCCTCCGATAAATGAGAAAGCGGCTTAATTCTAACCGCTGGATTGAACAGGTGTCAAACAAAACATGTGGGCGCTAAAGCATCCCTCCATCTTGCGGGTTACTTGGATTTAGGGAATAATGAGGTGAGTCCAAAACAGCATATTATGTGTGGGCTCAAAGGCGTTGTATATAACTTGGTGGAGTTCGAGTTATGCGCAGAAAAGACAGAGAGATAGGACATATTGACGGCATTGAGGAAATCTTGTTGCAATGCAAAACCTGCCACGTCGCAATGGTAGGTGACGGCAGCCCTTATATAGTGCCGCTGAGTTATGGATATAAGCTTATTGGAGGCAGTACGCTGGATTTGTATTTCCACAGTGCGCCAAGTGGTCGAAAAATGGACATTTTGAAACGTAACGCGAGCGTATGTTTTGAGGTGTCTTATGAGGGTGAGCCGGTCCATGCCGGGAATCCGTGTGACGCCGGTTATTATTTCGCGAGTGTAATTGGGTTCGGGAAAGCTGTGTTCATTGAAGACATAGTTGAAAAATGCGCGGCGTTGTCGCTAATGTTCAAGCATCAGAGCGGCAAAGATATTGCATTCACTGCAGAACAGGCAGGAGTCGTATGCGTGTTTAAAATTGTTTCGACTGATTTTACAGGTAAGAAGAAAGCCCATCCGCCGGAAATAAGGGAATAAAGATGCTCGGACACTTTGGTTTTTCGTATGTCGGCCTTATCTATATGCTTATGCTTGAGGTCCCCAATATCATATGGGCAAGGCGCAAGCCGAAAGGATATGACTCGTCAGGTGAAAACAAAGCATTGCTTTTCACTGAGCGCATAGGGCAGGTTTTATGCGTGGCGTCGATATTACTTTTCGTGGATTATAACCCGCACTCGTTTGATCTGTGGACGGTGTGGTTGGCTGTGTCACTGGTGCTAATGGTCTTATATGAAATTAATTGGATACGTTATTTCCGTAGTGAGCAGACTGTCGGCGACTTCTATCGTAGTCTGTGGGGAATACCGACACCCGGGGCAACGCTGCCGGTGGCGGCATTCTTATTGTTGGGTATATACGGCAAGGTGATATGGCTCGTGCTGGCATCAATTATTCTTGGTATCGGGCATATCGGGATACATGCTCAGCATATAAGATGCATAAAATCAAAGGATGAGGTGAACACACTGAAAGGCTGCTAATACAAAAGACGGGCGGGGTTCTCCCCGCCCGTCTTGCATATAGCGCAAAGCTTGGAGGCGTTAAAGACCTTTTTGAGCCACAAAAGCAGCCAGATCGCCAAGGCGGCAGCAATAGCCCCACTCATTGTCATACCAGACGCAAATTTTGACCAGATTGCCTCCGATGAGCATAGTGGAAGGCGCGTCAAAAATTGAACTGTGAGGATTGCCTTTGAAGTCGCTGGAAACGAGGTCTTCCTCGCAGTATTCCAGTATGCCGCGCATGGGACCTGCGGCGGCACTCTTAAAGGCCTGATTAATCTCATCTACGGTGGTATCCCTGCCGAGTTCAGCTACCAAATCTACCATGGAAACGGTGGCGATGGGTATGCGGAAGGCAACACCGTGCATCTTGCCGTCAAGTTCCGGTAAAACGCGCCCGATGGCGGTTGCGGCACCGGTTGATGTGGGTATGATGCTTTCTCCGGCAGAGCGGGCACGACGCAGGTCCTTGTGGGCCGTATCCTGCAATTTTTGGTCGTTGGTATAGGAGTGAATGGTACTCATCATGGCTTTCTTTATGATGAAGCTGTCGTTGAGTATTTTGGCTGCTGGGGCAAGGCTGTTGGTAGTGCAGGAGGCATTGGATATGATGTTATGATTTTGAGCGTCATACTTTTCCTGATTAACGCCCAAAACAATGGTGACGTCATCTTTTTTGGCTGGGGCTGAAATAATGACTTTCTTGGCTCCGCCTTTGATGTGTGATGCGGCCTTGTCGGCATCAGTGAAAAGACCGGTGGATTCAATGACTATGTCAGCTCCCACCTCGCGCCACGGAATAGCGGCGGGGTCTTTTTCTGCGAATACACGAATGGGTTTATTGTCTATGTTGATGGTATTGTCTGTCGTGCTGACGCTGCCGTTATAGCGCCAGTAGGTTGTGTCCCATTTGAATAGATGTGCATTGGTTTTGGTGTCTGTCAGGTCATTGATAGCGACCACCTCAATCTCACCGGCATGATACTGCTTGATGGTGCGCAGAGTTAAACGCCCGATGCGACCGAACCCGTTGATGCCTACTTTGATTGCCATTTGCGACTCCTTTTTATTTTAATGAGTATTTGAGCTTACTATTTCAACTGCTTTATGGATGCACTGCCGCCTGATTGCTCAGCTTTATCTGAAACAGCATATCCATAAAGGCCTCCAGCCTTGTTTTCAGGTGTTGCGAAAGAACAAAGTCTGTATTCCCTTCAATTGTGAGTATTGGTATGGACAGGCGGTTGCGCAGGACAATATCGCCAATGGCGCGGTGGCAAAAGGCCTGTACGTAATGAATGACTCCGTCGATACTACGTCTTTCAATTTCACACTCAATGTCGCGGATGCGTCCTCCGATGTCAAAGGGATAGGTATAATCCGTGTACTGCCCTGCCAGTGTCGTGCTGTTTGAAAGCATGGCAAACTGGCGCTGAATCTCATTATATACCACACGGGCTCCGTTTTGCTCTATAAACGGATATAAATCTTTTCCATAGACAGGGGGCACCCCTATGAAGGCTAGTCGCAACTCATCAGCAGGATAAGGTGTGCGTTGTTTGGCACATTCAATAAGATTTTGCACGTCGGCTTGGTATTGCAAATAGTCCTGATTGAAATCAGAACTGGAGACCAGCCAATAATGATTTTCTGCCCCGCTGATACAATTGTCCTCCCAAGTGAGGCGATCAAGCGTGCCCGCTGCTGTGCGGCAGGGCGCGAGTTGCCGGCGCATGTTTTCTGCGGCTGGCAGGTCGGTTCCCAGCCTGTCAGCCAGTTTTTCAAGTGCCGTTTGCATTTGTTCTATGTCGGGGTGGTCCGGGTAGGCGAAAGGGATTGTTGTTAAGCCGTGCATTTTGAGCACTTCCATAAGCATACTGGTGTTGGAGCAATCACCGGTGGTGACGCACAATACGGTATCGATATGCTGCTCTACGCACACACTGTAAAGCCCTTTTATCCAGGCACATGTGTTAAGGGGAAAACCTGCTCTTTCAGCTTTACGTACAAGTCTGCCCGGGTCAGGGTCATTCATGAAAATGTTATTCAGATCAAGCGGGGTATATCCTGCTGCAAGCAACACCTCGCTAGGTACAGTGGTGGTAATGCCTATGACTTTCTTCGGTTTCTGCATGGCGCCACTATTTTAATGTTTTGCGGGGGCGATTGGCAAAATACATGAGTGATGGATGGCAGTTGCACCTTATGTTATTATTTCAAGGATAATTCTTGAAATAATAATCCGCTGCAGATATAATACGGTCTAAGGAATTGATTCTTGATATGAAACGTTTTATCAACCGTGAGCGCGAACTCGCTACGCTGAATGAGCAGTATGCCGCAAATGATGCCGCTTTTATGGTGATTTACGGACGGCGTAGAGTTGGGAAAACCACGCTCATAAAAGAATTCATAAAAAACAAACGCGCCTTGTATTTTCTGGCGAATGAGGAAACCGAAGCTGTAAGTATGCGGCGTTTTGCCGAAGCATTGGCGGAGTACACCGGGCAGGAGTATTTAAAGAATGCTTCGTTTGAAAACTGGCGCGATTTGTTTGACATCTTCTTAAAACATGAACAATCAGAAAAAAAACTACTGATTATTGATGAGTTCCCCTATATGGCCAATGCGAATTCAGCGTTCCCGTCCATCCTGCAATGGGTTTGGGATACGTGGTTTCAGGAGCAGAAGACCATGCTGGTTTTATGCGGATCTCTCATCAATATGATGGAAAAGTACACGCTAAATTATTCAAGCCCGCTTTATGGTCGTCGCACCGGGCAAATAAAGATGAAACAGATTGATTTTGCGCACTATCACAAATTTTATGAGAATATGCCCTACCGTGATTTGGTAGAGTTTTACTCTGTAACAGGGGGCATCCCCAAGTATATAGAATTATTTGACGGGCAAAAAGGGCTATTCGATGAGATTAGACGGCTGATGCTCAACCCTAATGGTTTGTTGTTTGAAGAGCCGGAGTTTTTATTACGCCATGAGGTCGATGAAATCGGTAGTTACTTTTCAATCATAAAGAGCATAGCGGCAGGTAATCACAAGCCAGGGAAAATCAGCGCAGATATAAACGTGAAGCAGACAAGCCTGCCAAAATACTTAAAGACGCTGATTGATTTGGATATTCTGAGGCGTGACGTGCCAGTAACCGAAGAAAACCCCGAAAAAAGCAAAATGAGCCTATATCAAATCAAGGATAACTTTCTGCGCTTTTGGTTCCGATTTGTCTATCCGGAACGCGGGAGACTGGAACTGGGGCAAGCGGATTATGTGATGCAAAAAATAAAAGCCAATTTCATCGATAATCACGTGGCTCATGTTTATGAGAGTGTTTGCCGTAGCGAACTTTGGCAACTTGAAATGGCAGGTAAGCTGAAATTTAACAAGCTTGGTCCGTGGTGGAACAACAACGTGGAAATTGACAGTGTCGGAATTGATGCCACCGGTAATGACATAGTGTTTGCAGAATGCAAGTATCGCAACCAGCCAATGGACACAGATGTATTCTACGACCTGCTTCGCAAAAAAGAACTCGTGCCGTGGAAGATAGAAAGCCGCGTTGAAAAGTTCGTGCTGTTTTCCATCAGCGGGTTTACTGAGCGGTTGCGCAATATGGCCAATAAACGGAAGGATTTATTTTTGTTTGGTGGGGATGGTCAACTGGAAGAGTAACCACCGAAGCAAATTGGAAATAGCATTTGGCTATGCAATTCCATCGCTGGAATGTTGAACGCCTGAAGAACACTCTCTACTTCAAATTGTAAAAGGCTTCCATCCCGGCATATTTGGCGCATGTGCCAAGTTCGCTCTCAATGCGCAGCAGCCGATTGTACTTGGCGGTGCGCTCTGAGCGGCAGGGGGCACCGGTTTTTATCTGACCGGTTGATAGCCCGGCGCACAAATCAGCGATGGTAACATCCTCTGTTTCGCCGCTACGGTGGCTGACCACGGCGGTCCATCCTGCCTGACGCGCCATATTGATGGCGGCGATGGTTTCGCTAAGCGTGCCGATCTGGTTAAGCTTAATTAGTATGGAGTTGGAGGCTTTTTGCTCGATACCTTTGCTTAATCGTTTGATATTGGTGACATATAGGTCATCGCCTACCAGCTGCACACGATCTCCGATGGCTTCACAAAGCATTCGCCAGCCTTCCCAGTCATCCTCGGCCATGCCATCCTCAATGCTTATGATAGGATATTCCTGTGTGCGCTTGACGTAATACTGCACCATCTCCTGACGGCTAAGGCGTTTGCCTTCACGTGCCAACACATATGTGCCGTCCTCATAGAATTCGGAAGAAGCCGGATCAAGGGCGATGAAGCAATCTACGCCCGGTTTGTAACCGGCCTTTTGCATGGCATCAATGATAAGATCAAGCGCTGCCTGATTCGATGGAAGAGATGGCGCAAATCCTCCCTCGTCGCCGACATTGGTGTTGAACTTTTGGACCTTAATGAGAGATTTAAGCGCTTGGTAAATTTCTGCTGCCATACGCAGAGCGTGAGCAAAACTCAAAGCGCCGGCAGGCGCAATCATGAACTCCTGAAAATCGGTTGAGTCGGATGCGTGCTTGCCGCCATTGAGTATATTCAGCAACGGAACCGGCAAAATGTAGCTGTTTTGGCAACCGAGATAGCTGTAGAGGGGCTTCTTGGCAGATGCCGCTGCGGCGTGAGCGATGGCCAGTGATACACCCAGCATGGCATTGGCTCCCAAATTGGACTTGTTCTCCGTGCCGTCCAGATTAAGTAGTCTGTTATCAACCTTTCCCTGCCCGGTCGGGTCCATTCCTTTCAGTTCCGGTGCGATGGCGTTGTTCACATTATCAACCGCCTTGAGTACCCCAAGCCCGTTGAAGCGTGTCTTATCGTCGTCACGTAACTCGACAGCTTCATGCTTGCCTGTGCTGGCACCGGAAGGCACAGCGGCCTCTCCACATGCGCCGGAATCGAGTTCTGCCCGCACGGCAACAGTTGGGTTGCCACGCGAGTCCAGTATTTCCCAAGCCTGAATGTTTTTAATCTTATCCATAAAACCTCATCCAATCATTTCCAGAGCCGTTTCTACAGCTTCTGTTGGTGTTTTTGCCTCAATAATGGGGCTTTTCTCGTTTCCATTGCGCGATATGCCCCATGTGTTTAGTCCAACGACAGGCAGCCCGCTCTGCAATGCATATCCAATTTCTGACAGCGTACCATAGCTGCCACCAATGGCTATAACAGCTTGCGCTGATTTAACGACTGTTACATTGCGCGCGTATCCTATGCCGGTGACAATGGGTATTTTGACATATTCGTTGGCGTGCAAACGGCTCTCGCCCGGGAGGATTCCGATGGTTAGCCCATCACCTGCGCATGCACCCCTGCAGGCGGCCTCCATAACCCCGCCCATGCCGCCACAAACCAGTACCACTCCGGCGCGTGCGATTTCATGCCCTACTTGCTCGGCAGCTTCCAGTTCTGCCGGAGTAGCCTGTGAGCCACCGATGACTGCGATGAATTTTTGTTTGGTTGTGTTTAGCATGCCTTGAGTCCTTTGCGGCAGAGCAATTATAACATTCGTCTTTTGTAATGGTAAAGCACACAGCAAAACAGACATGGCGAGCATTTATGTCTTTAGGCATAAACAGTATGACGAAAATGTTTTAGTAGAATTTATTGCCGAGGATAAATCAGGTAAGGAAAAAATTTCAGGATGGTTTATACATGATATTGAAAATTCATCTGTAAAGGAAGTGAATTTTTTTGATTAGTCCGGTAGCTGTGCTGGTGTATCGCCAATCTGGGTCGGTTTTGTAGAGTTACTTTTGTTGAATTGGTTCATGGCACGTTCAATTCCATCACGTACCAGCGTGGTTAAGGCGTTGCCGGCCTCGTCAATAACTTTTGTAATGGTAACAGCCTCGTCTCCATCAAAGTCGCCCAACACGTGGCGTATGACCTGCTTTTGAGTGCCACTGACCGCGTCATTTGGATGCCCTACCCCGATGCGTAGGCGTATAAAGTTGGGTGTGCCAATTTCATAAATGATGGATTCTACGCCGTTATGACCTGCGGAACCACCTCCTTGGCGCATGCGTATGTTGCCCATCTGCAGGTCCATTTCATCGTGAACAACAACTAAATCCTCCGGCTTGATGCGGTACTTAATGACCAGTTTCTTTACAGCTTCACCAGAGGCATTCATAAAGGTCTGCGGGCGCGCCAGTATAATTTCTTCTCCGTCAAGCCTTCCATGGGACGTGCGCGATAAGCCCTCTTTCTTATCAAAACTCCAACCGCGTTCTTTGGCAAATCTTGAAACGCACATGAAGCCGACATTGTGGCGGTTGTTTGCATACTGATTGCCGGGATTTCCCAAACCAATGATGAGTTTCATAGTGGCACTAAGAATAATACGAAAGTCCGATTTAAGGCAAACTCAAGGTGGGTAGTTGTCTTATTTGCGAGTTTGTTATGAGATATCTGAGGAGTTAGTTGTTTCGGCAGGAGATTTAGACTGCATTATGCTATAATTTGGGAACCCAACGCGGCTGATTACTTATGATGCATTTTGACTTACTGCAAGCGCGTGAGCGCATTGAGATATTGCGGACGCAAATCAACCGCAACAACTATCTCTACTATGCCCTCGACCAGCCGGAGGTGACCGATGCCGAGTATGATGCTCAAATGCTTGAGTTGAAGGCATTGGAAGAGAAGTTTCCGCATCTTATTACTCCTGATTCACCCACTCAGCGTGTCGGCACCTCACCGCTTGAGGCTTTCGGAGTAGTGGCGCATCCAAGACCGCTGTTATCGCTTGCCAATGCTTTTTCTGATGCGGATTTGGAGTCTTGGTATAACCGTAGCCTGAAGCTTTTGAGCGGACGTGCCTTTGAGATTGTGTGTGAGCACAAGATGGATGGGCTGGCTATTGCGCTTACATATGAAAATGGGCGCTTGGTTCGGGGTGCCACACGCGGTGACGGCTATAATGGCGAGGATATCACTCAAAATTTGCGTACAATCCGCAGTATCCCGCTTTCTGTGGCTGGGAATGCACCTGACAGGTTTGAGGTGCGCGGTGAGGTATATCTGCCTAAGGCTGGGTTTGAAAAACTGAATCGTGAGCGTGCCGAGCAGGGAATGCTGCTTTTTGCCAACCCGCGCAATGCTGCCGCCGGATCGGTGCGCCAGCTTGATCCGCGCGTTACTGCTGGACGTGCGCTGGATGTTTACATCTATGCCTTGGGTTATGCCGATGGGGCGCTCATGCCTGCAACTCACTGGGAGACCATGCAGTATCTAAGGTCGCTCGGCTTCCGTATCAATCCCAATAATCGCCGTGTTGCAACCATTAATGAGGCGGAGGATTACTATCGGCAATGGACGGCCTCGCGCGGCAGTTTGCCGTATGAGGCAGATGGTATCGTTATGAAGATTGACCCCGTCGCATATCAGGAAGAACTTGGTGACGTGGGACGGGAACCACGCTGGGCTATTGCTTACAAGTTTCCCGCTGTGCAGGGGCGTACGCAACTCAATGAAATTATTGTCAGCGTAGGTCGCACGGGCACACTCAATCCGGTGGCCGTACTGCAACCTGTGGTGGTTGGCGGCGTCACAATCAGCCGCGCCGCATTACATAACGATGACGATATTCGACGCAAGGATATACGTGAGGGGGATATGGTTTTCATTCAGCGTGCCGGCGACGTAATTCCTGAGATTGTGGGGCCGACACCTGAAATGTTGTCACGCGCAGGCAGGTCTGCCCCTTTCAGTTTGTGCGACAAATTGTATGACGCGGCGAGTATGGCGCCTGTTTGTCCCGTGTGCGGCTCACCTGTTTTCAAGCCGCAGGAAGAGGTGATGTACTATTGCCCCAATGCTTCCTGTTCGGCTCAGGTAGAGGAACGCCTGCAGCATTTCGTCTCGCGCGGGGCAATGGATATCCGCGGCATCGGCGGACAGATGGCGGCGCTGCTGTTGCGTGAGGGACTGGTACAGGACATAGCTGATATTTATATGCTTGAAGGTCGCCGTGAAGAACTACTTGCAATTGAGCGCTTGGGTGAAAAATCGGTGGATAATTTGCTGCTGGCAATTGAAAAGAGCAAGTCCCGCCCTCTACCGCGCCTAATCAATGCATTGGGCATACGGCACGTGGGAGAAGAAACAGCGGAGTTGTTAGCTGCGCATTTCAATAGTTTGGATGCATTAAGCGCTGCGTCGGAGACTGACCTGACAGGCATTCCGTCCATCGGGGGTAAAATTGCCTCCAGCATAGTGGCATTTTTGCGCAATGAAGATAACAGGCGTATCATTGCCAAGCTGAAAGCTGCAGGTGTTGGAACGCTTGCTGAAAGCGCAACGGCGTCAGCGACCAACTTACCCCTTGCCGGATATGAGTTTGTCATCACGGGCAAGCTGGAGCATTTCAGCCGCGAAACTGCGGAAGGATATATCCGTACTCTTGGCGGTAGTGCCGAGGGCGACGTGACGAAAAAGACGAATTGTCTTGTGGTTGGGTTGGATCCGGGCAGCAAGCTTGCAAAAGCCCGCGCATTGGGAATAAAGGAAATTAACGAAACGGAATTGCTGCATATGTTGGGGCAGGCGTAGAAGGAGGGCTAAATGGCTGAGATTTATCCATTTAAGGGCATCCGCTATAACACGGAAAAGGTGCAAAGTTTGGCGTCGGTGATTTGTCCGCCTTATGACGTTATTAGCCCGCAGCAGCAGGAAGAGCTTTATCGCCGTGACGCGCACAATTTTGTGCGTATTGAATATGGCAAACAGAATCCTGGTGATACGGACGGCGATAACCGCTATACACGCTCTGAGACTTTTCTGGAACAATGGTTGTCCGAGGGTGTGCTGAAATATGATGCCACCCCAGCCGTATATGTTGACGAGCATTATTTCATGTATCAGGGTTGCGAGAGAAAACGGCGTAGCTTGGTGGCTCGCATACGGCTGGAGGGATGGCATCAAATGGTGGTCCGTCCGCATGAGTGCACGCTGGTTGGTCCAAAAAGTGACCGCATAAGTTTGATTCGTGCCATCAGGGCTAATACCAGCCCTATTCTTTCGATGTATGAGGACAAACAAAGCGTCGTCAGGCGTGTGTTGGAATGTGTTACGGCAGAAGAGCCGCTGATGCGGGTGGGTATGCAGGGAGAGGAAAGGCATGACATTTGGGCAATAACTGCTCCTGTGGATTTGCAGGAAATAATTGCCGCATTCTCAGACGAGCCGCTTTATATTGCCGATGGGCATCACCGCTATGAGAGCGCGCTGGTGTATCAGCGTGAGCAGATGGCATTGCATCCCGAATGCGACCATCATGCAGATTTTAATTTTGTGATGATGGCGCTTGTTGCCTTCGATGACCCGGGCTTGTTTATACTGCCGCCGCATCGTGTGTTGCGCGGCCTTAACCAGACTAAACTGGCGGAGCTTAAACCTGCCCTAACCTCTTTCTTTGATGCTGAAACATTGACCATGGATGGTGGTGCTTGGGCGAAGATAGACGCTTGGCAGTCAGCTGAGCAGAAACCGCATTTGGCAATGTTCGGATTGGATGGAGAGAATTTCACTTTGCTAACTTTGCGTGATTTCGACGTTGCCGCAAGATTTATGCCGTCTTTCCACAGCGACGTCTATAAAAAACTGGACGTAAGCTTAATAGACCACATAATCATGGAAGAACTTTTGCATATACAACCGGAAAATGAGGAAGGGTTGGTTTTTAACTACGACCGCGCCGATGCGGTGCAGTCAGTGCGTACAGGTGAGTTTCAGTCGGCTTTTATCATTCAGCCGGTAAGCCCCGGAATCATCAAAGCCATCTCAGACGTTTCAGACCGCATGCCGCGGAAAAGCACTTATTTCTATCCCAAACAACCTAGTGGACTGGTTGTTAACAGGTTGGTATAAGGTGAATTAGTTTTCTGGGGGGTAGATAATATCAATCCGGCTCTTTCAAAACTTTAACATTTTTTCGCTTTAAGAATTTACTCTTGCTTTTTTCAAACTCTTTTCTCTGTATATAGAAAACTTCCCTTATGTTTCTTGAGTTTGTGAACTCTATTATAAAACTATTGGCAATTTCTTCTATCCCTTCAACGATTTCTTCACCTTCTACTTCACTAAGCAGAATATCGTTTATATATATGTCAAAATATATTCCATCCTTAATGCAGCACATAAGTATCTTTGTTCAATGAAATAACAATGACGTTTTCAGCAAAGCGAGTTTTTGAAGAAAAAATGCCATGATTCATTAAAAGTTCGTACAAATGTTGTAATGAAGTTACTCTCACAACGTTTCTCTTATTTGTGCTTTTGTCGTAAACGAATGAGAGGGACCGTATGGCCCCTCTCAATTTTTCAAGACATAACTTAGCCTAGATTTTGACCAGCTTAGCGGAATAGACGTCCGGCAAATCTAAAATCTGCTTGCATTGAGCATCTGGTAGGGCTTCATCCAATGCCAGTACCATTAGTGCATCACCGCGTGCCTGAAGGCGCGACAAATGCATATAGCTAATATTGATATCGGCATCGCCTGCAATCTTACCGACTGCTCCTATTAGTCCTGGGCGGTCTTTGTGAGTGCATAATAGGAAATAGCTACCTGTGGGCATGATATCAATCCAATGCTGGTTTATCTGTACGATGTGGCTTTCACCGCGCATCACAGAGCCGGAAACGGTTGCAGTGCCTTCACTGGTAACTGCCTCCATACTTATAAGGTTGGCGTAGTTATCGCAGGTGGCTTGCTTTTCCTCAGTAATTTTGATGCCGCGCTTGGTGGCTTCCATATTCGAGTTGACCATGTTGATGCGCTCATCGGTAAGGCGCCCCAGCAACGCGCCGAGTAAAATAGCCTTGAGCGGCTTGGTGTCAAGTGCGGCGACCTCGCCCTGATATTTGATGTTGAGGTTTTGAATTTGTCCTCCACCGAGGTAGCTTAGCAAGTTGCCAACAGCATCGGCCAGATGCATATAAGGCACCATAACGGGCAACACCTCTGCTGATATCAGCGGGGCATTAACTGCATATTTGGCGGGTTTTCCATTTAATACATCTATAATCTGTTGTACCACCTCCGTGGCAGCCAGTGTCTGTGCCTCTGCAGTGGATGCCCCGAGGTGCGGTGTGACGATGATTTTTTTTGAACTGAAGAGGATGCTTTGTGTGCATGGCTCCTCAATGAAGACGTCAATAGCGGCACCGCCCAGTTTTCCTGCGTTGATTGCGGCAACCAAAGCCTCTTCGTCAATCAGTCCGCCGCGGGCGGCGTTGATAATGCGCGCGGAAGGCTTCATCATGGCAAGCTGACGGGCACCAATCATATTCTTTGTGGCTTCAATTAGCGGTACGTGTAGGGTTATGAAATCGGCTTCCTGCCAAATTTCATCAAGTGTTTTCATCTCGACGTTCATCTTCTCGGCACGTTCGGCTGTGACGAATGGGTCATAACCGATGAGTTTCATTTCCATACCCTGTGCACGGCGAGCCACTTCACTGCCCACGTTGCCTAAGCCTACGAGTCCTAGAGTTTTGCCGCGAACCTCGGTTCCCATGAAGTCGTTGCGTTTCCACTCTCCGCTTTTAAGTGAGGCATTGGCTTGTGGGATATTTCTAGCCAATGCCATCATGAGTGCAACGGCATGCTCTGCAGCTGAGATGGTATTGCCGGTTGGCGCGTTGACCACGATGATGCCGCGGCGTGTGGCGGCCGCGGTGTCAATGTTATCCACACCGACTCCAGCGCGTCCGATGACGATTAGTTTGGTACTGGCTTCAATAATATCGGCGGTGACACGCGTCTGGCTACGCACCACGAGCGCCTCATAGTTACCTATGATGGCTTTCAGTTCTTCCGGCGCGAGTTTGATTTTAACGTCTACATTGGCATATTGCTTGAGGGCATCAACACCCTCTTGTGCCAAAGGGTCGGCTACCAGCACATTCATTGTCATAGATTAATTTCCTCCAATAAATCCGGCTTTTGGTAATGCGGATTTGAGTGCGCATAAAACGGACTCAATATCTTTTTCATTGACCCAGCCCAAATGCCCTATGCGGAAGATTTTGCCGTCCAGGTCCATCTGCCCGCCGGATAGTACTATGTCGTACTCCTCGCGCATGATTTTATTGAGCGTCTTGGGGTCTAATCCGTCTGAGCCCAAAACTGCGGTGACTGTGTTGGAAGCATATGCCTCATCGGCAAACAGCTTAAGACCCAATGCCTTGATGCCCTCGCGGGTCATTTTGCCCAGTTTGATGTGACGCGCGATGATGTTATCCAAGCCTTCATCAATCATCATGGTAAGAGATACATCAAGAGCCGAGATAACAGAAACAGCAGGGGTCCAGGGGGTTTGTCCGCCGTTGGCTAAGGTTTTTTTGGCTCTGGCGAAATCCCAATAAAAACGCGGTGTTTTGGCTGCTGCATTAGCATTCCATGCTTTCGCGGAAAGGGCTACCATAGCTATGCCGGGGGGCACCATCCAACTTTTCTGCGCCCCAGTTACCATGACGTCTATGCCCCATTCATCCACGGGCAGGGCGATGCTTCCGATACTGGAAATGGCATCAACAACGAATAATTTGTCATAAGGTTTAATGGTTTCGGAAATAGCTTTGAGGTCGTTGGTAACACCTGTTGATGTTTCGTTGTGTGTGACCATAACAGCTTTGATGGAAGGGTCATTATCAAGCGCCGCTTTGATGACTGCTGTGTCGGCGGCTTTGCCCCATTCGCTTTTAAGTACGGTAACATCAGCGCCGAAAGTCTTGGCGATGTTAGCCAAGCGGTCGCCGAAAACACCGATGGAAACAGACAATACCTTATCACCCGGCGAGAATGAGTTAACGACCGCTGCTTCCAGCCCGCCTGTACCTGAACCGGTTAGCAAAAATACGTCGTTTTGGGTAAGAAACAGCTTCTTTAACTTGTCTGTGACGCTGAGTACTGTTTTCTGAAATTCACTGCCGCGGTGATTAACCATCTGGCGTCCCATGGCAGCCAGTACTTCAGGTGGGCAGGGGGTAGGACCGGGAATTCTAAGGTTGGTCATAAAATTGCTCCTTCAAAGCTATATAGTCATGCGAGAATTAAGAATTATAGCTTAAAAATTGTGTAATAAACAACTGAAACCGAGGAAAATTTAATACGATAAAATCACAAATCTTACGTGGCAGTATTCATGGCTAAATACAAACTTATGGGAAAGTTAGGCAAACATTGATTTTTTCTTCATCACAGTTGCCATGTACCTATCATTCAATTAACCTCACGTAACGCCGTTTACCTGCCTTAAGTACTGCGCCGCTTGCGACCAAATAATTCGGCTCCGTAAGCTTATTGCCGTCTATTTCCACTCCGCCCTGTTGGATGAGGCGCATGGCCTCCCCTTTGCTTTTGACCAAGCCTGCGTCAAGCATCACGCCGGGGATGGATAATGTTCCCGGGATTATGCGGAACTCGGGAATTTCGGCTGGCGTTTCTTTGTTCTGTACTATGCGCACAAAATTGTCCTCAGCAGCCGTTGCAGCTGATTTGTCATAAAGTTGAGAGATAATCTCACGTGCCAGGCGCTTTTTGAGCGCCATGGGATTGGCTCCATTTTCTATTTCAGTACGGAACTCTGCCAGTTCTGCATCCGGGACATCTGTGACTAGCGTGAAGTAATCCATCAGCAGGTTATCAGGAACAGACATCACCTTGCCGAAAATCTGCTCAGGGGCTTCTGTAATGCCGATGTAATTCCCAAGGCTCTTACTCATTTTATGGGTGCCATCGGTGCCAACCAGTAGCGGGGTCATCAGAATTTGCTGCGGTTGTTGCCCTACCATCCCCTGCAACTCGCGACCTACCAGAAGATTGAATTTCTGGTCAGTGCCGCCGAATTCCACTCCCGCTTGTATTTGTACTGAGTCATATGCCTGAAGCAGCGGGTAGATAAATTCAGTGAGGGTAATCGGCTTGCCCGCTGTGAATCGTTTGTTAAAATCCTCACGTGCAAGGAATTGCGCGATAGTGAAGCGACCGGTGAGTTTGAGCACGTCTGCTAAAGAAAACTTGCCGAACCACTCACTTTGCCAACGCACCTCTGTGCGGCTGCGGTCAACGATTTTGAAGAACTGCTGCATATATGTTTCGGCATTGCTTTTTACCTGTTCGTAACTCAGAACAGGACGCGTGACACTTTGTCCCGTGGGGTCGCCGATTTGCGCCGTCCAATCGCCTACGATGAGCACCACTTCATGCCCTAGTTCCTGAAATTGGCGCAACTTTCGGAGCCCTACCATGTGACCTAGATGTATGTCGCTTGATGAGGGGTCAAAGCCTTCTTTCAGGCGCAATTTATCGCCCTTTCTAAGGCGAGCGATGAATTCTTCCTCTACGATTACTTCGGCGACACCGCGGCGTAACAGGTGATTGAAGTCGAAATTTTTTTGCATCTTTAACTCTTTTCAGTTTTTTCGCAGTCGGGCACAGACAGTATTTGGCGTACCTGCAAGACATCCAATGCAATCTGTGCTTGGAGCGCCTCAGCGTCAGGGAATTTTGTCACTCCGCGCAACCGCTCTATTATATCTATTTTAAGGTTGTGGTTGTAAAGATTGGCGCAGTAATTCAGCAAATGTGTTTCCACAATGCGTTCCACTCCGTCAAAGGTTGGGCGTGTGCCGATGAACGTTGCGGAGGGATGTGTTTGGTCGTTTATGGTGGTGATGGTGGCATATGCTCCATCTGCCGGCAGTGCCTGTTGTGGAGCGGGTACAATGTTTGCGGTGGGGAAACCTATTTTTGTGCCTCGTGCGTCGCCTTCGATGACCATGCCTTCCACACGGAATGGACGTGTAAGCATAGCATTGGCATCGGTGATATTCCCTGTAGCCAGTGCCTGTCGGATAGTGGTGCTGGATACGATTTTTCCATGGTATTCCACAGGTGAAACTACTTCTGTGGTGAACCTCATCTGCTGCCCCAAGGCGTGCAATGTTTCCAAAGAGCCTTCGCGCTGATGCCCAAGGGCGAAATCCCATCCCAGTATCAGCCCCTGCATTTTGAGACAGCGTTGTAGTATCGACACGAAATGTTGTGCCCCAAGAGCAGCCAACTCGGGTGAGAATGTGAGCGCGACAACCAAATCTATATCCATGCTTTTTAACAGACGAATACGCTCGTCGAGACTTGTCAGCAAAGGTACGGTGGAGTGGGGGGTTAGCAATGCGGATGGGTGTTGCTTAAACGTGATGACAGCGCTTGGGATTTCTTTTGCGCGCGCTTGTCCCACCAAACGCCGTACCAGCGCTTGATGTCCCATGTGCAGCCCGTCGAACATGCCGATGGAAACCAAGGTATCCTTGGTTGGCACTATGTGACTCAGTTCGTGCTCTATTGAAGTAGACATAATTTTGTGTTCTAACCAGTTAAGTAAGGCTTATTATAATTTGCTTGTTGTGTGGTGTAAAGAAGAACGCATCATATTGTTGACATGGTAGTTTTCTTGTGATACAATACCTCTTTGCTTATGGCGTTATTTAATATATTCTACTGTTTCTATCCTCCGCTTACAGTTTTTTAGCCTATAACTGCGACTAAAAAATTGCCTCTTTTACTGCAGGGTTTTGTTTGAGGAGTGAGTTTTTGGAACAACCAATTTTCCCCGTAGGGGTACGTCCCCCTGTCCCGCACAAGTCCTATTCGCAGGTTTCACAGGTTTTGGAGGTTCCCAACCTCATCAATTTGCAGCTTACTTCTTTCCAGTGGTTGTTGGAAGAAGGCATCAAGCAATTGATGGAGGAAATTTCGCCCATAAAAGACTTCACGGGCAATCGTCTTGAGCTTAGCTTCGTAGACTACGAATTTCGTGAGCCGCGCTTATCAGAGCAGGAATGCGTTCAGCGCGACCAGACCTATGCCATAACGCTCTATGTTAAGGCGAGATTACTGGTTAAGAATACCGGTGAGATTAAGGAGCCTTTTGATCTGTTCTTTGGCGACATGCCCATGATGACGGCTCAAGGCACATATATTACATCCGGCACGGAGCGTGTTATTGTCAGTCAGTTGCTGCGTTCGCCGGGTGTTTATTTCACCGTGACGGAAGATGCAGTAAGTGGTCGGCGTTTGTGCAACGCCAACCTTGTTCCCAGCCGCGGTGCTTGGCTGGATTTTGAGACCAGTACCCGTGACGTAATTTCGGTTAAAATTGATGGAAAGCGTAAAATTCCCGTAACAACACTGTTACGCGCTATAGGATATGCATCTGACAGCGAGTTGATTTCCATATTTGCGGCTGAGGATAACTCTACTGACCATCAATACATAAGGTCAACCATTGAACGCGATCTGGCTATTCGCACTAAAGAGGCGGCTTTGCTGGATATTTATCGCAAGGTACGCCCCGGCGACCCGCCCAATCTGGATAACGCCAACAAGCTGTTGCAAAATATGTTCTTCAACTCAGACCATTATGATTTGGGGCTGGTAGGACGCTACAAGCTTAACCGGCGTTTGGATTTAACTCCTTCGGCAGAAGGGGAAGGTCGCGCTTTAACGCATGAGGACATGCTTGAAATCGTGCGCCGCATTATTATGGTTAATAATGGGCAGGATCATTCCGATGATATTGACCATCTTGGCAATCGTCGCATTCGCACCGTTGGAGAACTGATTCAGAATCAGTTCCGCTTGGGTCTGATGCGACTAGAGCGCGTTGCCCGTGAGCGCATGAGTATTCTTTCTGCCGAGGCACTTACACCCAGTGCTTTGGTTAATATCCGCCAGGTGGTTTCTGTTATACGCGAGTTCTTCGGCGGCTCTCAGCTTTCTCAGTTTATGGATCAAACCAATCCGCTGGCGGAACTGACAAATAAACGCCGTCTGTCAGCCATGGGACCCGGTGGTCTGTCACGTGAGCGCGCCGGTTTTGACGTGCGTGACGTGCATTTCTCTCACTACGGACGTATTTGTCCTATTGAAACGCCGGAAGGCCCGAACATTGGCCTTATTGGCTCTTTGGCAACATATGGGCGTATCAACCGCTATGGGTTTATTGAAACGCCTTACTGTAAGGTAAAAAGCGAGTTGAATAC
>Ga0123356_10001750_pt1 | contig 23645 bp, 17 predicted proteins | sample TergutEmb28metaG_2_FD_92546 | JGI IMG/M metagenome (GOLD analysis project Ga0123356, IMG submission 92546) | Embiratermes neotenicus P3 segment gut microbial communities from Petit-Saut dam, French Guiana - Emb289 P3 | ecosystem: Host-associated > Arthropoda: Insects > Digestive system > Gut ...
CGGACTTGTTTCCCCAAGGCATCAGCGTGGGCTCCTGAATGAAATTGCTGATGCGCTCTTTGAGGTGTTCGAATTCGCGGTCGACATCGTCCACGCGGAATTCAACGATCACGCTGCGATTCTGTGCCGGCGCCATAGTCTTTTCGGCATGAAAAAGCGCCAGCGTCGGTGTGCCCCCGATCGCCAGGGTGAAGCTGGGCGTCCGCAGTTCAGCGAAAACCGGCGTATAGCGGATGACTTTCAATTCAGTGATGAATTCATAGAAGCTGGCAAGCTTCTCCACATCGTCTGTGATGATGCGCACAGAGGCCAATTTCATAACCTGTCTCCTGTATAGACACTGCCGCTCGTACCACAGATAAGGAGTTGCGGTCTGCAGGCAAGCGTCTTTCATTCCAGTACAATTTGTAGTGGATGCTACAGAAATGTTAATGACCGGCATTTGCATTTGTCAAGGAAAATGTGTATCGTCTGCTACAGAATATAGTCGAGGTATGGCGCGCACTCGAGAATTCAACTACGACAAGGCGATGGAGAGGGCCATGTTTCTCTTCTGGAAAAAGGGATACGCGAACACCTCGCTTCGCGACCTCCTGAAGGCAATGGGGATCGGTGAGGGCTCGTTCTACAACACCTTCAAAAGCAAGAGGAATGCGTACCTCGAAAGCCTGAAATTCTACGACCGAACCGTAAACGCCGAGCGGGTCCATGCCTTTGCCTCTCAGCCGAATACGGCCGAAGGGGTTCGAGCTTTTTTCCGCACCGTTCTCAACTGTCTCGACAATCCCAAGCTCCCCAGGGTTTGCCTTCTGGCCGGTTCCATTGCTCCCGAAGTGCTGGGGGAGCGGGAATTGCGTGCGTATATGCGGGAGCAGGCTGCGGGTTGGGCTCACCACATGGCCGCCCGCTTTGACGCGGACAAGCAACGGCACATTCTGCCGCGGGATTTCGATTCCGAGACAGTAGCAACAGTCATCGTGACCTTTGTTCAGGGCCTTTGGCGCATGGCTCTGATCTCGTACGACCGCGTCAAATTGGAACACCAGATAGAGACTCTCCTCACCGCACTGCGGCTCTAACCGGGCGATCGTCAATGTTTTCCGTACTTGGGAGCGCGAAGTCAGCGCCGGTTGAACTTTCTCGCTAAGCGATTTATGTCCGCCACCCTGGCTCAAGCCGTACGTGACTTCATGACGCAGGGACGCGTCCAGCAGGCCGTCGAGACTTTTCAGCGGCTGGATCCCGCTGACGCAGCCGAACTGTTGGGGGAACTGCCCTTCGAGCAACAACAGAGTCTGTTCCCGCGCTTGTCGGTTAACTTCGCGGCTGCACTGGTCAGTCACTTCCCCTACTATCACGCTTATGTGCTTTTGCACGCCCTCCCTCTGGCAGGAATGCGGGCTGTCCTGGACGCCCTCGATCCCTCGGAGCGAATGCGTTTCTTCGACGAGTTGCCCGAAGAGGCCTGGCAGCGGCTCATGGACGAGCTTCGAGAAGCACCAGCGGCTGTCCCCGGGCCTGCGCCCGTCGCCCCCGCCCCCCGAGTTCCGGCCGAGGAGACGATTATCGAGGCACGCCAGATCGAGAAGCGTTTCCAGCAACCGCAGGGACCTGAAATTCAGGTGATCGCACCCATCGACTTGTCCATCGAATCCGACGCCATCATCGCACTTCTCGGTGCGTCCGGATCCGGCAAATCGACGCTGCTCAGAATCCTGTCGGGGCTGACCAAACCATCCGCCGGAACGGTTCTGTGGCACGGGCGCCCGATCGAGGAATGCGCCCCCAACGTGGCCATCGTATTTCAAAGTTTCGCCTTATTCCCCTGGCTCACCGTGCTGGAAAATGTCGAAGCTCCTTTGATGGCCCGCGGCATACCCGACGCCGAGCGCCGACGTCGAGCCCTGGCTACCTTGGATTCGGTAGGTCTGAAGGGATTTGAGACGGCGTTTCCCAAGGAACTGTCCGGTGGCATGAAACAGCGCGTCGGCTTCGCACGTGCCCTGGTGGTGGAACCGGAGATCCTTTTCATGGATGAACCCTTCTCCGCACTGGATGTGCTCACCGCCGAGAGCCTCCGCGGTGAACTGATGCAACTGTGGCTGAACAAGCAGATCCCGACGCGAAGCATCTTTATGGTCACGCACAACATTGAGGAGGCGGTGCTCCTGGCCGATCGCATCATTGTCTTGGGCCGGAATCCCGCTCGCATCCGAGCCGATTTCCGCATTTCGACCGCGCGGCCGAGAAACCGCAAGGCTGCTGAGTTCGTGGTCTATGTGGATTACATCTACAAAATCATGATGCAGCCTGAACTGGAATTGCTGCCGCCAGCACAAGGCCAGCTACCTATAGAGTTGCTCTTTCAGAAGTTGCCGCACGCCAAGCCAGGAGGCATGGCCGGCTTGCTCGAACTCGTGAATGATCGTGGCGGCAGAGAAGACCTCTACCACCTGGCCGAGGAGCTTGTCATGGAGGTGGATGACCTGTTCCCCATCATCGAGGAAGCGGTGCTGCTGGGCTTCGCCAAGTCATTTCAGGGAGACCTGGAGATCACCGACGAGGGGAAAGCGTTTGTCATGGCCGACATCGCCACACGCAGGACATTGTTCCGCGAAGCCGCCCTTAAGCACGTTGTCCTCCTGCGCCAAATTCGCAGCGCTCTTGAGAAGAAATCGGATGGTACGATGCCACTGGAATTCTTCCGGGACGTTCTCGATGAGCGAATGCCGGCCGAGGAAGTGCGCGGACAGATCGAAACTGCCCTCGATTGGGGGCGATATGCCGAGATCTTTACCTACGATGCGGAAACCGACCGGCTTCTGTTGCAAGCCTGAAAGCACCCAGCCGCAGGGCACACTGCACTGAACCCGCCAAAAGACGGTGGCCGGAGCCACCGTCCTCTCATTGCCAATCAAGTTTCACTCTCTCTTTCAGAACGAAAATCTTGCTGAGAGTTGAATGGATCGACCGGTGACCGTGGTGGCCGAGATCCGACCAACGCTTGGATCAGGAACCCCGGTAGTAAGGGCAATCGGGTTGAGGCTGTTGCTGGGATTTTGGAAGCTTGGATGGTTTAAGAAGTTGTTGGCATCCATCCGAAGTTGCAATTTGGCTTGTTCCCACCTCGGCACGCTCCAGCTCTTGGCCAGCGAGAAGTCGACATCCGTCAGGTCAGGACCACGGATCGAATTTCTCGGGTTGTTGCCGAAGCTATTCGGTGGCGGGGGAGCGTAAGCGAGTTGGTTGTACCATGTGTTGAGCGACTGAGAGATCGCTTGTGGATTCTCAACCAGATTAGGATACAGATTGCCATCCAGCGCGCCGCTCGGGGTAGCGCTGTTCATAATCAGTGTGAACGGAGTTCCCGATGCGGCAAGGAAGGAAGTTGACGCCTGCCAGCCGCCAAGCACCGCATCGCCTGCGGCCGAGTTCAGGTATTGGTGTCCTTTTCCCAGCGGTATCGCATAGATCAGCGACCCTTTGACCGAGTTTGGCCTGTCGAAGTTCGATAACGCGTAGTTGGCCGACGGATTGTAGGCGTCCTGATAGTACACGGAGCCGAATTGTTCGCCCCAGCCTGAAGAATCCATGTCATCTTTCAGCTGTGACCATGTGTAGGAGAAATCGGCAAACAACCCATATCCAAATGGTTTCTTGAGCAGGACCGACACTGCCTCGTAGTTCGACTTACCGGTGTACAGGCCGGTTCGCGATCCGCCCGAGCCGATGCCAATGCCGGAAAACTGCGGATACGGCCTCGCGGCCTGACCACCTCCCAGTTTGTTCGCTGGCACTTGGTTAATGTCGGCCAGGAATTCCTGGTTGTTCCAGTGGTTGCCGACGTATTGCGCCTCTACCACCATGTTAGCCGGCAAACGCCGCTGCACGCTTGCTGTCCACTGCCAGCCACTCATGATGGGGAGATTGTACGGAGTGTAAGGTATAAACCCGTTGCCCTGAGGGTTTGCCGGCGTGATGTAGGAAGCGGGATTGCGACCGGAAATGGTGGGCAGACCCGCCCCGGTTCCCGAAAGCTCGACCACCGGCGCCTGGCCGGGATTGGCTGACGCGGTCCCGGTGACGCCCGTGCCGAAGCCAAGCGGCCCGCCTACCGTGTCCATACTCCACAGGCTGGAGTATTGTCCAAATCCGCCCCGCACCACCCAGTCATTCGACGCCTGCCAGGCAAATCCCAGTCGAGGCATCACCTTTGTTTTGGTCTCGAAGTTTTGAGTTCGCCCTCCGTTCAGGCCCGCAAACCAAACCGAACCTAAAGTGTTCGTAACCGGATTGATCAGGGTGGGATCGAAACCGCCCATATGGTTCTGGACTTCGCTAAAACCACCATGCGTCTCCGAGCGCACTCCGAGGTTGATGGTCAAGTTCCGCCGCAGTTTGATGTCGTCCTGCACAAAGAACGATGGATTCCTGGCCCGCATTCCGTGCTCCGGCTGGGTCGAGGTGCTCCATTGCTGCACATCTCCCAGCAGGAAATCGGCGTAGCCCACGTTGACCGTGGGGTCGTTGGTGGTGTATTGGCCGGTGAAAGTGAAGTTCGCGCCATTGATGCTCCCCCATGGAGTAGAGTTATCCTGCGCAAACATCACCTCGCCCCCAAAGTGCAGAATGTGCTTGCCACGAATCATGGTGACAACATCGGAGGGAATGAAGGTGTTTTCGATAAAAACGGCGTTCGTGCCCGGGCCCAGAGTGCCTGGGGCGCCGGTTCCATTGATTGCCACCGTCGGATACACATCGGCGTTGGAAAACTGCAGTCCCAACTTGGCTGGGTAGCCCTGGCCCAGGGTCTGTGGAACAAACCAGTTCCCCTGCCGGACAAACGAAAACCGGAATTCGTTCACGATGGAAGACGTGATGGTGTACACATCCGAGATCTGCGCGTTATACCCTTCTCCCGAATTGTTCTCGCAATTTACCGGGCAAACTGGACCAGGGTCCCAGTTCGTCTTGTTCGGGTTTGCGTGCATCGTAACTGTAAGATTCACTCGGTTCTTGCTGCTGATGTTGTAATCCAACCGCCCAAAATATTTCTTGCTGTTCCCGTTGCCGGTCTTCAGATAGGAATAGTTGTTGGCAATACCGCTCAGATTGGGTGCGGGCCAATACGACTGAACATTTACCGCCACCGGGTCGAAATCAGCCGTCGGAAGCGCCAGATCGGCGGCATTAAATGCTCCGCACTGCGCCGGATTGGTAGTTAAGGGCGTACCGCCATGCGCCGGGTCAAGGGTCAGATTGTTTCCAAAGAGCGTAGGATCAAAACAACCCGCCTTCATCGCGGCGGTTGGAACCGAAAAGGTGGCGATCGAGTTATTCGGATTTTCCAACTGTTGATAGTTGAAGTACAAAAACAACTTGTCCTTGATGATCGGCCCGCCTAATGCCCCACCGAAGTAGTTGAAACGCTGCTTCGCCTTCGGGCCGGTCCGGTTAAAGTAATCCCTGGCATTCAAGTCGTCATTCTGGAAATACTCATAAAGGGAGCCGTGAAACTGATTGGTTCCGCTCTTGCTGATGACGTTGAAGACATTGCCGCCGCCGCCGTACTGGGCCGAGGCGGTTGACGTAATCACGTTCACTTCGGCAACTGTCTCGCTCAAGCCCTGATCAATGTTGGCGCTGTGCGGCAACCAGATCGAACCACCATCCACCAGATAGCTGGAGAAGTATGGCATGGTTCCAGCGACCGCCTGGTCGAGGCCAGGATTCTGATCCCCGCTGCCGCCGCCGTTGGTGCCACCCGGCGTGCTGGTCGCGGCCGGGAGCAACTTCAGCAGATAGGTCCACCCGTTTGCCGGATCAACATTGGGCAGGTCCGTCAACTGCTGCGTGTTCAAAGAGGTCGATATTTGCGCATCCTCGGTTCGGAGCAACGGCGCTGCCGTTGTAACCTCGATCACCTGGCTGCTTGCCCCGATTTTTAAAGTTGCGTCGACGGTTACCGTACCGACCTGGAGCACGATCGGACTTCGCTTTAAGGTGGCGAAGCCATCCTTGCTAAACTCAATTGAGTAATTTCCCGGCAGAATGGAGTTCGTGTCGTAGATCCCTTCCACGTTGGTGACATAGTTCGTCACAACGCCAGTGTCAATGTTCGTGACCCTCACTTCCACCCCGGGCAGGACTGCACCTGACGCATCGAGCACGGTGCCACGAATATCGCCGGAGTTGGTGTTTTGCCCGAACCCGATAGCCGCAAAGCAGCTCACGCAGCCAAGCACGGTCAGCCAGCGAAGTAGTCTCATCGCCAAAGCCCTCCTTTTTCCTGTGTGCGGCCCGCAAGGATTGTAGCCCCCCAATTCCCTTCATACCCCAGTTGCTAGCAGCGGCGAATCGCAGTGAACAAACGATTGTTCTAGGGATACCGCGAAACACGCCCGGCACACACTATGCTCGGCCTCTGATTCTTGTCAAGCATAAAATGGTGCCCGTGTGCTGTAGACAAACGCTTGCCTTGAGTTGCTGTGACGGCGCGGGAGGCCGGATTTGCTCCTCGAGGCGGGAGCAAACGGTTCCAAATGGGGGTCCCCCCAAGTAACGCTAAGCGCCGGGAAATGGGGAGGATCGGGTTGAGGAGATCCGAGCCCCGGGCGCTCGGCTGTGGTCAACCACATTCGAACATTCCCGGTGCATGCTGCTGCCCACTCGAGGAGTACGCTCAGGTCGGGAAACGACCTGAGCAGCCATTCGTTTTCTTACAAATCATCCAGTTCACCAGGAATCCAGCGGGCGCATCGAAGATTCAAAAGGTTTGACTGAAAGTTGCACGGCAATTCGAGTGGCGACACCTGATTCCGTTTTCTCAACCACCAGCTGCCTGTAACCGATGTTCGGGTTTTCCGGACTCCCCGGACTCGGACAAGCGATCGAAAAAGTCGCTCCCTCCGGGGAAAGAATCCGGGCGTACAGAAAACGCCCCTCCTTCTCGAGAGTAGCTGCCGAGCCGTTCACTACGACTTTTGCATCGGTCATCATCTGCCAACGGAACAAGCGATCTTCGCTGTCCCGTCTCCAGACAATCTCATCCTGCAGGAGTACTCCACAACCCTCGACGATCGCCACTCCACGCAACAAGGACTCCGTGTCCAATGCATAGGCCGCGCTCAGATCGACGATCACGTAACGAAACGATCCTTGGGACTCCACCCGCAGGATCCGGGTCGTTGTCATCGGATCTTGCGAATGCCCATTCAACGCCAACGTATTATGCGACAGGTTATTCAGCCGGTAGTACTTCCACCGTTGTCCATCTTTGCTCGAATCCCAGTATCCAGGCAGATCGTAGTCATCCGGCCCCAGATCTGACGCCCAACGAACGCCCGCGGCGTCGAAAACAAAGGAGCCGAGGTCGAGGTGTGCATGGTCGCTCTGACCCGAGCCGCCCTTGATTCCAACAAACAAAGCATCCGAATCACTCCACCCCGTTCGCATGAAGACTACTTCACTGCGCCTGAAATATGCCCAGGTCGGCAAATCGGGAACCAGTTTGGGAAAGCCCTGATACCAGATCAGATCGAAGGGATGCATCTGGCCACCGAGTTGGAGGCGGCGATGATTTTCGGCAACACAATTGGGAAGCTTGAACTGTTTTCCCAGCCAGAACAGAGCCGGGCGAGCGGCAGGGCTTTCCCCACTGTCCGCAAAATTAAAGTACTTACCGCTGGGGCCAGAACAATGCAAGGCAAACAGACCTGCCCGGTTCAAACCCGTTCGCGCGCACAGGCCCATATCCGTTCCTAAGGCGGTTTTCAAGGCATCGATCGTGAGCGCGCTGTACCAGACCGTATATTCCCAATAGTGAGGACCCGCTTCCCAGGCGCCATCCGGGGCGAACGAGTCCTGTGCGATGCGCATTTTCGCCACGGAAGTGCTGATGATCTCGTTGGCCAACTGGGGTTCATCTTCCGCCAACGCCATCGCGCCGATGGCTAAACCGCCGTTGCAAACAGTGTTCCAGTTGTGGCGCACCGAAGCCCACCATGCCGGCTTCTGCTGCAGTTCCAGTCCTGGCCGCAAACCCTTGTTTATGAGGGCGTCTCGCATCCAGCACCGGTCCGAGTCCGGCACGGAATCGTGCAGCCAGTCATACCCAATTGCAAAAGCTGAACACAATTCTGCCGTATCAAGAAAATGATCGGGATTCCAATGCGGAAAATTGGCAGCGGCGAACAACTCGCCGATCGCACGGTCCAGGTATTTCCGGAGGCCAGTCACCCGAAATGCCAGAGCGAGAGTTGCCACACGCCAAAAAACCTGCTGGCAGGTTTCGAGCATTCTGGGGCCCACGATTCTAAATTCCGCTGGCTCCGTTTGTAACAGCGCATCCGCTTCCAGCAACACTGTTGTCTTCCATAAGGCCAGGGCATTGTCCGCGGAATCGCCCTGTAGCATCCGCATGCGTTTGGCGGTCAAGAAGAGCCGCGGGTGATTCCGGGAAAGCCTGGAAAACAGATCGCGGCGGAGTTTCACCTCCTTACCTCCCCGGCCAGTATTTCGTTGATCTGCCTTAATTCCTCGCCGGAGAATCCGAGATTCCGGACCGCATTCACATTCTGATCGATCTGTTCCACCTTGCTCGCACCGACGATCACGCTCGTGATGGAGTGGTCGCGCAGCACCCACGCCAACGCCATTTGCGCCAATTGCTGACCGCGCTTCCTGGCGATATCGTTCAGCGCACGAACACGCGACAATGTATTCTCGGTAATGTCAGATCGCTTCAGGAACGTGTAATAGGTCTTCCCTGCCCGCGAATCCTGGGGAATGCCGTCAAGGTAGCGATCGGACAACAAGCCTTGCGCCAGCGGACTAAACGCAATCCCGCCGACTCCCTCCCTGCCCAGCACCGGAAGTAAACCTTCCTCCGGTGTTCGGTCGAACATCGAATACTTCATTTGATGGATCAAGCACGGCGTTCCCAGCGAGCGGAGGATCTTCACGGCCTCGGTCGTTTGTGCAGGAGTGTAGTTCGAAATCCCGGCGTAGAGTGCCCTGCCAGACACAACTGCGTGCGCCAGCGCTCCCATGGTCTCTTCCATCGGAGTGTTCGGGTCGGGTCGATGCGAATAGAAGATATCTACATAATCCAGACCCATCCGCCGCAAACTCTGATCCAGGCTTGCCAGAAGATATTTTCGTGACCCCCATTCCCCGTACGGACCGGGCCACATGTCATAGCCCGCTTTTGTAGAGATGATGAGCTCATCACGATACGGCTTCAGATCCATCTTCAGGGCAGCCCCAAATGCCGCCTCAGCCGAACCCGGAGGCGGACCATAGTTGTTGGCCAGATCGAAATGAGTTACGCCAAGGTCGAACGCCCGGCACAGCATGGCCCTGCTGTTTGAAAGACTGTCGACTTCACCAAAGTTGTGCCATAAGCCAAGGGAAACGGCTGGCAAAAGCAGGCCGCTACGCCCACATCGGCGATACGGCATCGAGTCATAGCGTTGATTACTTGGTAGGTACAAGACGGTCCTCCCGACGCCGCGCTTCTTATTCCGAAAAGACCTGCTCTCGAAGCTTGCGGAGAAAGCGTAAAGTCCTGGCGGATTCAACCGCATAGTTAAACGGACCGGGTTCAGTGCGGATCCAGGGATGAGCGGAGGATACCGTCCTCTCATAGCCTATCCCGCGCAGGACGCGGAATATATGCAGGATCTTTGTCCTCGAATCGCCGACGTTAGGCTGATATGTATCGCCCTGAATGTGGACGTGAAGGCAATAATCAGGATCGATGGCAATATCCTCGAACGGTTCATCTACAGCCATGAAATAGTTAAGGTCTGCCATAACCCGGACGGAGGGTCTGGCAAGTTGCTTCACGAACTCCAGGCCGTCGCTGTATTTGGGAAACACGGTCTTAGGATTGGCCGTGGGTTCGAGAGCTATAAGCACTCCACACCTGTCTGCGTAGCGGGCAACCATTTCGCAATAGCGCACCGCCTGATCCGTCGCCTTGATGCGCGGGAAGCCCTCGGGCACAGAAAAGAAATTACCCCAGATTCCCGCGACAATTCCCGGCGCTAGTTGGGCCAGTCGCCGGCAGTTCTGCTCGGCCTGTCGCTCGAGCTCCTCGAAGGGCGTCGCATCATCTCCGACGATACGTTCGTCTTTCAGGAAATGACTTGCCGCGGTGAACGGCGGCTGGTTCCAGGTCCTGATCGCCGCCAGGTTCTTCCCCCATGCTTCTTCTCCGTCATATGGCAGCACCAGCTCGGTAATAGGAATTTCCGCTGCCTCCCAGCCGGGAGCAAGATCGAGCGGTGGCTTGTCGGCGATGTTGTCAATATTAAGGCCTAGCTTAAACATGGACAGCGGTCTTTCTTCATTGAGTTGATATTGCCTACACCTGTCTCCGTTCTTTTTCGTTGTACACCTCGGTTCTCAGCTCTTCCACATAAGCCAGCGCTTTGGCGCTTTCACTCGTGAAGTCGAATGTCCCGTTCTGAGTGCTCACCCAGGGACAAGCACAGGAAACGCCGCGCTCGTAGCCAATATCTCGGAGTACTCGGAAGAACGCTTTGTGAGTCTCTCTCATATTCCCGACACCGGGCTGGCCATGATCGCCTGCGATGTGACAATGAATGCAGAGCTCGGGGTCGTCCCCGATATGTTCGAAAGGTTGATTGAGCTTTAAGAAATAATTCATGTCGGCCATGACTTTTACATGCGGATGATCCACCCTCCTGACAAACGCCAAGCCTTCCCTGTAGGTCGGCCACAAGCTGTTCAAATCCGCCATCGGTTCCATCATCATCGTGATATTGTATGTCTGCGCCGCATCCCCCATTAGATTGGCATAGCGAATGGCGCCATCCATTTGACGAGTGGGGGAGTAACCCTGCACTTTGGGAAAGAAGTAGCCCCACACTCCGGCGCACTCGACACCTAGCTCCGCCAGGCGGCGGAGCACACGTTTTGTCCAAAACTCCAGATACTCCCAGTCTGGCCGGGGAGTCGTGCTGGGTTTATCTGTCCAATGGCTGGCGATCCTGATTGGCGGTAACTTATAAGATTGCAGTTCCGTTTTTCTTCGCTCCCACTCTTCATCCGTGAGGTTGGGGTCCACCAGAATTCCAGCCGGTATTTCTGCCAGCTGGAATCCCGGCGCGAGCTTCGCAGGATTGGTTTCGAGGCCGTCTCCAAACAGTATGCTGGTTTTAAACATACGTCACCTTCCCATTCGTGTTGGCGTACAGTTTCGTGGACGAAATGAATGCTCACAGGATCACGGTTCCTCGGGCCGGTCAACGCTCATCCAATGCCGCGCTCGAGTTCTGCGGCGACAATTCTCGGATCCGGTAAAACGCTGGCGAACCCGAGTGAGTCAGCCTTAGATCAAAATGGCAAGCCACCTTATGGCCAGTTCCAATGTCTCGCAGGGGAGGCACTTCGCGGGTGCAAACCTCACCCCTGTAACCACAGCGCAGGAAATAGGGGCAGCCGGGAACCACGAAGTTGTCTGCTGAGATTCGATCCATCGGTTTCGTTTCTACGGGAGTCTTATCAGGCTCGGGCCGGGGTGCGGCAACCAGGAGCGATTCCGTGTAGGGATGTTTGGGATGGCTGTACAACTCCGCCTTATTTGCGATCTCGACCAGCCTTCCCCGGTACATCACGGCCACTACGTCAGAGATGTGGCGGACCACGCCGAGGTCGTGTGCGATAAACAGATAAGTCAGACTCAGGCGCTCCTGCAGGGCGCGGAGCAGATTAAGGATCTGTGCCTGTACCGATACGTCCAATGCCGACACCGCCTCATCGGCTACGACCAGGCTGGGTTGAGTCACCAGGGCACGAGCGATTCCGATGCGCTGCCGCTGGCCTCCGCTGAACGCGTGCGGGTAGCGGTTCATGTATTCATGACCGAGACCAACCATTTCCAGCACTTCTGCGACACGATCATGTGTGGCCTGCCGGGTCGCATTTCCGGTCGCGCGCAACGGCTCCCCTACGATCCGCATCACCGTCATGCGGGGGTCGAGTGAAGAATAGGGGTCCTGAAAAATCATCTGTATCTTTTTCCGCAGCGGACGAATCGCCCGGTTTGACAGCTTGGCTAAATCAATTCGACCCGCTTCATCATCCCAGAACGCAATCTCTCCGCTGTCCGGCTCCACCACCCGGACGACCATTCGGCCGGTGGTGGTCTTTCCGCTGCCACTCTCGCCCACTAGCCCGAGAGTCTGTCCGCGGCGGATCGAAAAGCTCACGTGGTCGACCGCCTGAATCGTTCCCTTGGGTGAATCGAAAAATCCGCCGCTCAACGCGTAGGACTTGCTGAGATCGTTCACCTCCAGGAGCAGCTGGGACTCACCCATGTCCCCCTCCGTAAAGGTGACAGCTGACTTCTGATCCGTCGTCGAGATGGACAAGTCCAGGCACCATCCGGTCGCAGACACCTTCGATGCGCTGCGGGCAGCGGTCATGGAATGAGCAGCCGCGCGGCCGGGAAAAAGGCCCGGGAGGATTGCCGCTTAAAACCTGTAGCGGTCCTGATTCGTCACGATCCACTGGCGGTATGGAGCGTAACAGCGCGAGAGTGTAGGGATGCTTTGGCGCGGAAAACAAAACCTCTACCGGAGCGCGCTCGACAACCCGACCCAGATACATCACCGCTACATCGTGAGCAATGTGGGCCACCACACCGAGATTGTGGGAGATATAGAGAATGCTCATACCCAAAGCCCGCTGCCGCTCACGCAACAGATCGAGAATCTGGTTTTCGGTGGACACGTCGAGCGCCGTCGTCGGCTCATCTGCAATCAGAATCCGCGGACCGCAGCTCAGGGCCATGGCGATCATCGCCCGCTGCCGCATTCCCCCGCTCAGCTGATGAGGATATTGCCGGGCAGTGTCGGCGGGACGCGGCATACCGACTGATTCCAGAGAAGCCACCGCCGCATCCCGCAGATTCAGTCCGGCGCCCACTCTGTGCACTTCGATGGCCTCGGCAATCTGAGCTCCGATGGTGTGCTGCGGGCCGAATGAAGACATCGGCTCCTGAAAAATCATGGCGATCTCTTTCCAGCGAATCCGGCGAATCGCTCGACCCGCCGGATCGAGCGTTTCCATGGCCCAGTCGGAGCCGTCGCCTCCGAGGTATCGGATGCGTCCAGCTTCGATCTTGCCGGGCGCCTCAATGCGGATCAGCGACCGGCACATCACACTCTTGCCACAGCCGCTCTCGCCCACAACTCCCAGCACTCGGCCTCGCGGCAGGGAGAGGCTCAAGCCGTCTACCGCCGTGACCAGCCCTTGCCGCGTTTCGAAGCGGATGATCAGGTTCTGAACATCCAGAACGATTTCAGCGTCCGACACGTTCACTATTCCTTATAGGGATCCGCAGCATCTCGCAGACCGTCCCCCAAGAAGTTGAAAGCCAGAACGCACACCACCACCATGAGGGCGGGAAACATCAGCCATGGGTAAGCGGAAATTGCGGCAAGATTCTGCGCATCTTGCAGCAACACTCCCCAACTCACGGTAGGCGGCCGCAGCCCTAGCCCGAAGAAACTGAGCGTCGTCTCGCCCAGAATCATGCGTGGAATCTCCAGAGTCAGACTCACGATGAGATAACTGGCGAAACCCGGAAGCAGATGCGTCAGAATGATTCGTGAGTCGGACGCGCCTGCTACTCTGGCAGCCATCACATATTCTTCGTCTCGCAACTGAAGCAGTTTGGAACGCACCTGCCGCGAAAGTCCGGTCCAACTGCGCAAAGCCAGAATGATGGTGATCGAGAAGTACACCCTGACGTCGCTCCAGTACGACGGAATCGCGGCACCGAGCGCCATCCACATCGGAATCGTCGGAACGCAGGTCACGAACTCAAGAAACCGCTGCATCACATTGTCTACAACGCCGCCGTAGTATCCGGAAGCTCCTCCGATCAGGGCGCCGAGCACGAATGTGATGAAAACTCCGACGATGCCTACGGTCACAGAGATCCGGGTTGCAACAATGACGCGCGAAAAGCAATCCCGGCCCAGGATGTCTGTGCCCAAAAGGTTGATCTGACCTCCCTCATCGACCCCGAACAGATGAATGTTGCTGTGAACAAGTCCCAGCCACCGATATCCGGGTCCGCGCACAAAAAATCGTACCGGCCAGATCTTCGTCGGATCGGGCACGATGGCGCGGTTGAAGGTTTCCAGGTCCGAGGTTACCTTCATGCCATGCACGATTGGCCTTCCGAAATAGCCCTTATGAAAGAAGTGGACCCTGGTCGGAGGCGCAAAAGCAAAAGGCGAAGGCTGCCCCGGATCGTATGGAGCCAGGAATGGTCCAAGCAGAGCGATGACATAGAACAGGGCCAGAACCGCAAGACTGGCCAACGCCAGCTTGTGTTCCTTGAACTTTGCCGACATCAGATGCCATTGCGAGGCAGAATCGGCGCGTGCCCGAACCGCGATTGCAATTGCTCCACTCATCAGCTCAGTCGAATCCGCGGATCATTGAATGCCAGGATGATATCCGAGATCAAAAAACCGATTACTGTCAGGATACTCATCACCATGACGCAACTGGCCGCCAGGTACATGTCTTCCGCCAGCAGGGCCCGGTACATAACCGGTCCGATCGTGGGCAGGCCCAGCACGATGCCGACGACAGTATCCCCGGAGAACACTTCTGCCAGCAGCCAGCCCCCGGAACTAATGATCGGGTTGAGCGCCATACGAACCGGATAGCGCCATATCAACTTCCTTTCTTCCAGGCCCTTGGCGCGAGCGGTCGTTACGTATTGCCGTCCCAGTTCGTCCAGCAGGCTCGCCCGCATGGTGCGAATGAGACTTGCCATGCCGGCGATGGCCACAACAAAGATGGGCACCGGCAGGTGCCACAACAGATCCTTGATCGCGGCCCAGTTCCAGGGCTGATTCACGAACTGAGGCGACTGAAGTCCTCCAAGGCTTATACCGAACACGAGATAGACAACCCACATCAACCCAAGAGCCAGCAAAAACGCAGGCATGGCCATGCCCAGAAACACGACAAAGGAAGCGGCAAAATCGCCAACCGAGTATTGCTTGCGTGCCGAGTACACTCCAACCGGGATCGATATCAAATACATGAGCAGCATGGACGTGACTGTAATCAGCAACGTCCATGGCAGCCGCTCCCAAATAATGGTGTTGACCTTCCTGGCGTAAAGCAGGGAGATGCCCATATCGCCGCGCGCGAAACGCGTTACCCAATCCCAGTACTGCACGATCATCGAACGGTCGAGCCCATAAGCGTGCCGCAGCGAGGCTAACGCCGCCGCATCGACGCCCATCCCGGAACGACTCAACGTCTGCAGGTATGAATCCAGAAAGTCGCCAGGAGGAAGCTGAATAACAAGAAATGAAAAAAATGACACAAATATCAGAACTACACATGCCCACAACAATCGCTTCAAGATGTACCGGACCAGAATGGCGACGCTGGCGCGAGTCAGGTTAAGCATGGTTCTCCGGATCGTCCCAGAAGTAACTCTGGACCATATACGCTTTCGCCCACAACGTACCGTAACCGATGTGCAGCGAGTCCATCACGTTTCCGAGACCTTTCTTGACCACCACCGGCTGGGGTGCATAGCCGACGGTGCCGATACACACGAGTTGTCGAGTGAAAAAATCCCATACTTCCTGCCCCCGCCTGCGGTATTCCTCGTCGGTGATTGCCTGGTACCACATGGCCATACGGCTGAACTGTTCCTTCCATTCGGGCGGCGGCTCAATGCCGGATTGGCCGCCGCTCTCGTACCACAGCCACCAGTCGATCGCGTAGAACAGGACTTGCTGGGGGTTCCATTTTGTGCTCCACGGCAGATAGACAGCGACTTCTTCCACCATGTCTGCGTTCCAGCATGTTCCGTCCTGATTGCCGGCACGGCAAGTCCATTCACGGAAGCGGAAATCGGTCTCCTTCATGATGACTTCAACACCCACCTGAGCCCAGTCCTGGCGCACGAACTCCAGAAGTTCCACTGGAAATGCCTGTTGGTGGTAAAGAATGACCGACACGAAACGGCGACCATCGGGGCCGAGACGCACTTGCCTTCCGCGATCCCACCGCAGCCCAGCCTCGTCCAGCAAACGATCGGCTTCGTCCGGATCGTAACGGGCGCAATAGTCGATCCAAGTTGGATTGAAGAACGACACTTTGGGGCTTACTGTGGCTTGCCACTCCTTCGCCTGACCGAAGTACAGGGTTTCGTTGATGCGATGCCGGTCAATGGCGTAAGACAGCGCCTGGCGAAACTTCAAATTGTTATAGACGTGCCGCTTGACCGGGTCCTTGTGATTCAGGTTGAAGGCAAACATGCATTCGGAGCTGTCCGCCAGCCACCAGTGCTTGATGTCGTAGCCGGCCCGGTTGGCGTTGCTCGTAAAGACTGCGATCTGCGACATATCGCACAGGCCCTCGGAAACACCACCCGCCGCCCGACGGGCAGTCTGAAGACTCCGGTCTTCGACTACCTGAACGAAAATCCGGTCGATATAAGGAAGTTGATTGCCTTCCTGATCGACTTCGGCAAAATAGGGATTTCGTTCATAGATATCATGGGTGGTTGTGGAGATCGCACGAAACCAGGGGCCCAGATGAGGCTTGCCCACGATCGGGTGCATGTAATCCATCACCATGACGTAATACTGATACCAGGAACCGAATCCCCTTTTCCGGGCCTCTTCGTCCGCTTTCGGATTGAAATCGATATGAAACTGCTTGATCCAGTGAGCGGGCTGCGCAAAATAGCTTCCGAACGACATCCACTCCGAGACGGAAATGTTCAGGCAAGGACGCAACGAGGTGGGAAACTCGATTCGGAAGGTCAAGCGATCGTCTTTGCTGAACTCCGGGTACACGTTTCCGATCTTGAAGCTCAGCGGACCGCCTGGAAATATCGTTCGATTACATTGTTCGTACTTCCACCACCATAGAACATCGTCGGCCGTCACCTCGACGCCATCGGACCATTTCAATCCCTCGCGGATGTGAAATGTGAACTCGGTGTAGTCGGGATTAAACGTCACCCGGTCACAAAGGTACGGACGGATGATTTCTCCGCTGTTGTCAGTCTCCTGGGCGCTTACAATCAGGGCGCCGTCCAGGTGAAAACGTCCGCCCGGACTTGCGGCCTGATCGTACAAAGTACCTCCGTATTTACCTATCTCCCGGACCAGCCGAACAAAAGGAGTGCGAGGCAGCCGCTGCTCGACGGGAGCCAATTTACTGGCGGAAACCAGTCTGGCCAGCATGGGCGCTTCTTTGAAACGCGCCGGCGGAGAAGCGCTATTGGCCACCGGGAAGATGGTGTTCGGCACGGAAGAGTCCAGTTTTCCCCAGGCGGTTCCTTTCGGGAGCGTCACCGCACACGCTCCGTAGAGGAAGTGCCGGCGAGAAATGTCACTTTTCATTCCCATTCCAGCAAACGGTCATCGCGGCGTTGACCGGCAGAGCGTGCCAGGCAACCCCGCCTGCGATTGGCGAGGTGCGAATCTCCTCGTCCTTTGATAAAGGCTCGATCAGATCTGCCCTGTTCGAGTTGAAATCCAGGAGGAGAATTTTGCCGCTGATGGGATTCGGGGCTGAAGCGCGGGGGCTGGCATCGCTTCGATCATTGGCATCGCTGGCATCGCCGGCATCGCACCCACAGCTGCTCTCCTCATTCCTGTGTTCCTGCGGAATCCCAAGCTAACGTCAGCAATGAATCGGCAGGCAAATCGAGTTGAACTTCGCGGTGAGACACGGTGACAGACACCCTTTTGCTCTCACCAGGGTTGATCAGAATCATTGCGTAGCTCCCGTCCGGATTCAGGACTGCAACATGGGACACGTTGTCGGCTGTGCCTTGCGAATGAATCCGCCAGCTTCTTCTTTGAATGGACCGCGAATAGTGAGCTAAGGCCCAATATTGACCGCTCGGCGTGATCTGTTTTGTTTGAGAATCTATGGTGACGAGTCCAGCGCAGGCAAACGGACCAATATTCGGTTTACCATTCTCATCGAGCGCCAGGTTCCAGGTAATAATGCAGCGGGCCCAGTTGTTCAAGATGCCTGCAAATTTAGTTCCCCAGTGTGCCCAGTTAGTTTCGAGCTGAGGATCGTGCAGGTCTTCGGGGCCACCCTCAGTCCAATACATGTGTTTGCCGGCGTACATCTCCTGAACCAAGGTCATTTTGTTTGGCTCGCCTGCGTACCCATGCCAGGCAACTCCGTCGACAAACTTACTGACTGCGGGATCAGCCAATTCCGAAAGCGCCCGGCCCCACAGATCGTAATTGTGATCCAGGATCCAGATCCTGGTCGAAATGTTGTTCTCCGCAAAATATGGGCCCAGGTGTTCGGCAACAAATCGCATTTCGCTGCTCTGTCCCCACAAGCATGCCGGCATCAGACCTTCTTGGTCTGTGTCAACCTCGTTCTGTACGGTGACTGCGTGTACAGGGACACCGGCCTCGGCATAAGACTCGATGAATTTTACAAAATACTTGGCGTACGCCGAAAAGTGCTTTCGTCGTATGGACCCTCCCCGCATCGAGCCGCCTACCTTCATCCAACCTGGTGGACTCCATGGCGACGCCACTACAAACAGACTCGGGCAGATTTTGAGGGCTTCCACAACAACGGAGAGAATATAGGCGCGATCGTGATCGATCGAGAAACGCCGCATCTCGGGATCCTCAGTGCCGTCATCATAGCTGTATTCGGATCTGGCATAATCGCTGGATCCGATGCAGATACGGCAAGCGGTAAGGCCCATTTTGGATGGATCGAAGACTTCTTGCAGGAACTGCCTGCGCGCCGCTCGAGGAAGTTCGCTGATCAAATAGCATGCCGCATCCGTAAGCGCGGAGCCAAATCCCAGGATCTGCTGGAACTTCTGATTGGGATCCACCACAATCGAATGTTCAGCATCCATGTGCTGTGCATGCCACTCCAGCTCGCGGACTCGTTCAAACCGCCTGTGCTTATCTGTCACCCATACTTGAATAACACCGGAACGCTGTCCGCCAGAACGCTCCTGTGTCGAACTGAGTTTCGCGGATCTTTCTAATGATCGGTTCGTCATGACCACAGACAATCTCTTTCTACCTGTACGAACATCACTCTGTTCCACAGGCCGTGCGCCTGTCATCTATGCTGCAGTTGCGATCTTTCTGCTGCGCCAGCCGAGGGCTCAAGTCACCAGCCGAGCCCTATGACCAAACCAATGAAGTAATCGAGTCGGAGGGAAGCACGACCTTCAGTACTTGAGACCTCAACCTGCAGTGCACGCTCTGTTCAGCATTATTCCTGTTTGTAAGCACGAGCACGGCGCTCTTGTCGGGGTTTTCAGCCGCAACGTGGTCGATACCGGGTAAACTTCCTGAGGATGCGAAGATATGAGCACCGCTCTGAATAACCTTTGAGTAGTGAGGAAACGCATAGTAGTTCCCGCTGTAGGTAAGCGTTTGTGTTTCAGTATCGATTGAGACAAGCCCTGCGCGCCGCATAGGACGTGGCGGATTGGTGATGTCGGGTCGGCCATTCTCATCGAGAAGAAGGTTCCAGACACAAATGCATCGAGCCCAGTTGCGAAGCATGTCGGTGAAGGAGCTGGACCATCTGGCCCAATCGCTTCCATACGGCGGGAAATCGTGATGGCGTGGACGCTGTTCTGAAGGTCCAAACAGGTTCGCCGGCGGTCCCCCCTCGGTGAAGTACGCGTGCTTGTCGGGAAACAGGTCATGCACATGGGTCATTGCGTCCGGGGTTCCTGCGTAAGAGTGCCAAGCCACGCCATCGACATACCTGGCAACCTCCGCCCGGCTCAGTTCATCGACAACGCGACCCCAGAGATTGTAGTTGTGGTCCAAAATCCAGATCTTGGTAGCGAGCGATGCCTTTTCCAGAGCCGGTCCTAAGTGAAAGGCCACGAATACCATTTCATGTTGCTGAGCCCAAACCGTTGCCGGAAAGTGGCCGTCCTGGTCGGTATCAACTTCATTGTTGACAGTCACTGCCCGAACCTTTACACCGGCGTCGGCATACGCCTGAAGAAATTTGACAAAGTACTGCGCATGGGTCGCGAACCAACGTTCCTGAAAGCAGCCTCCCAGCATCGACCCTCCACTTTTCATCCATCCCGGCGGACTCCACACACAGGAGAACAGGTAAAGGTCGGGATTAATCTCCTGTGCTTCGCGCAGCGTAGGGATGATCCAGGCATGGTCCTGGTCAATGCTGAAGTGCTTCAGTTCCGGGTCCGGAACCGGGGCGTCGTCGTAACTGTACATTTTCGTGGAATAGTCGCTGGTTCCAATGCAGGTCCGCCCAACCGACAGTCGCAGTCCCGAGGGACCATAAAGGTCCGATAAAAGAGCGTGCCGGGCATCCGGCGACATACGGCTCATGAGATAGCAGGATGCGTCGGTGAAAGCACCTCCGAATCCGAGAATCTCTTGCTTCACCGTCCCGGGGTCAAGATAGATGGCCAACGCCGACAGCTCCTCTCCGGTTTCCCATTGCGGCGGCGCCTGAACGGGTTGAAATTTCCCCAAAGGGCTCGTCCTCCAGGCGCGCACGGTGCCGGCAGTAGCCCCAGATTCCGCATAGAGCGGCTTGCGATCGCTTGCGGCAACGGCTGCGCTCGCAGATGCGGCGATCTTGAGAAAATCGCGGCGGTTTGTTTTTCGCATCAATTCCTTCCTGGCAGCCTCGAGCAGCGGCTCTCCCACGGGGTGGCGATTCGTCCGCTCAGCCTTCACCCCGCCATTTTGCTGCCACGGAGCTGGCCCGCCTTGCCACTGAGGCCCTGCGGGGTGCCCGCCCGTATCGTAATCGGCAAAGGCGCTCAGTCACGAGTTTTCCCCCCACTTTCGAAATTTGGCTGCTCATTTGAAATCGATACCGCGGCAGAAGGGAACCAGGCCGTTTATGCCTCACGATGACCTGATCGATCTGGCTGCGCCTCGAAACTCCGCGCACGGCGGCTAATACTTCTATCAAAACAATCGATTGTTTGCAAGGGGAATCTGCACATGTACGGGGGCTCGTCACTTGGTCAGAGCGACACAGACCTACACAAAGTCGGTTCGCTTAAGGAGGTGTACGGGCAACCTGAGAATCGCCTCCGCATTTGCCCAGTCGCACTCCAGACATCCGAAAAGAATGCTGCTATATTTTGGACAATCCGTGACCCAAGCGACAGGAAAACATCGAGCTTTAAGAACGACCAGTTTAAAAAAGCTGGCGGAGCACCTGGGCCTGCATCCGGCAACCGTTTCGGTGGTACTGAACGAAGTGCCGGGTCGCTCGATTTCGCAAGCAACTCGCGATCGCATCAAAGCCGCCGCCAAAGAATTAAACTACCGGCCGAGCCTGCTGGCGCGTTCTCTTCGCAACCGCCGAACTCTGAGCATCGGAATTTTGGTGCCGGACCTCGGCGAAGCCTATCACAACCAAATCGTAAGCGGCATTGGCGACCATCTCATGGATTCCGGATATTTCTATTTCACGGCCCATCATCGCCGCAAGAAGCATTTGATCGAAGAATACACGCACATGCTCTTGGGGCGGGGCGTCGAAGGCCTGATTGCCATCGATACGCCTCTTCATCACCCCTTTCCCGTTCCCGCGGTGGCTGTTGCCGGGCATCGGCCGGTGGAAGGGGTCACCAACGTTGCGCTTGATCACCGTCTGGCGGCCGGACTGATTTTGGATCATTTGCGATCCCTTGGACACAGTCAGATTGTCTTCGTACGCGGACAGGCGTTCAGCGCTGACGCCGACGAACGCTGGCGCTACCTGATGGAAGTGGCGCGTGAGAAAGGTATTGCGGTTAAGTCCGAACTGGTGATCCAACTCGCCGGCGACGTGCACTCGCCACAATTGGGCTACCCGGTGATACAAGAGTTGGTTCGAAGACAGGCGCATTTTACGGCGGTTGTTGCTTTCAATGATATGTCCGCGATCGGGATTATGCGCGCCCTGCAAGATTTGAAGATGAGAGTGCCTGGCGACGTCTCGGTCATCGGATTTGACGATATCGAGGCAGCGGCATTCACGGTTCCGAGACTTACTACGGTCCGACAGCCTCTCGCTGAGATGGGAAAAATTGCGGCACAGTGTGTCTTGAACCGTCTGCATGACACCCAGAAATTCCGGACGGAGATAACCGTGGAGCCAAGTTTTGTTGTCCGCGAATCGACTCAGGCGGTCCCGCCAAAACGTTCCCGCCGCTCCCCGGATTGATCTCCGGACCCAACCGGCGCGTTGGGACAGACCAGAATCAGAGTTCTTACCCATCCGAAAAGCCAGTTCCCTGGCCTTGACCGAGCGTGGTTGCGTTTCTTTTTTCGCAAGAGGCGGGCGAGTGCGATGCCTTTCACGGCACTGCATGTGGTCGGTCCTTTATCGACAACAAACGGTTGTCTTCTGTGGATCGCTAAACTCGAATCTTGACAAGCGAAGCTGAACGGGATATGGTTCGATCGGATTGGAGGTCGGATTGCGTGCCGCCCGTGAAAAATCATTCGCACCTCGTGGCGTTTACTCGCCCACCATTACCGCATTTGAGGCCGACGAAAGCCTGAGTATCGATGGAACTCGCTCGTTTGTTCGATTCTTGCTCGCAGAAGGAGTACACGGCCTTGTCCCCCTGGGAAGTTCAGGTGAGCCTCTAGCCTTGACCATGAGCGAGCGCAAAGCAGTGCTGGACGCGGTCGTTGACGAGGCGCGAGGTCGAGTTCCTGTCATCGCCGGAATCGTGGAATACAGTACCAAGGCGGCAATCGAATTCGGCGCCTACGCCCAAGCGGCGGGATGTGAGGGCCTGATGGTCATGCCGCCCTACGGATTCCGTCCCCCCAAGCGCGATGTCTTCGATCATTTTCGCAGAGTCCGCGGCGCCGTGGGGCTTCCTATCATGCTCTACAACGTTCCTGGAACCAGCGGGATCGATCTCATGCCCGAGGAAGTTCAACAACTGGCGGAAGAAGGTGTCATCGAGGCGGTAAAGTGGTCCACCTCCGAGGTAAGCAGGGTGCGCGACACCAAACTTCTTTGCGGTCCGTCCTTCACCGTATTTGTAGGGAATGACTTAATCGCCTTCGAAGGTTTGGCGGTCGGAGCCGACGGCTGGATCAGCTGTCTCCCCATGATTGCTCCCAAATGGGCGGTGGAGTTATTCCGGTTGCTCGCAGTCGAGCAGAACCTGGGCGCTGCGCGCAATTTGTTTTACCATCTGGTTCCTCTCATTCGACTCGAGTTTCGGGCCGCATCGTCGGCCAACAATGATCCGCACTGGTTAGCCGTAACTCGAGAGTCCGCTCTGTTGCGTGGCATTCGGGTGGGCCAAAGTCGCAAGCCTCTCTCCCCACTCTCGCGGCAACACGCTGAACAGCTGAAAGCTTTGCTGATAAGTCTAGGTGAACTTGAAACTGAAGGCGTGACCCCGGAAACAGGTATTTCGATGTCCGGTTAGGTTCTGCAGTCCGGCTCGATGAATGCTGCTTTTGTGGGTGCGGCGCGTCTACGAATGGGAATCTGGCTTGCAGATCGAGGGCCTGCCTTCACTTGAACCTGGATTTAAAACGTCGCACGATTCTGGTCACGGGAGCGGCCCAAGGGCTCGGACTCGGGATTGCTCA
>Ga0123356_10001751_pt1 | contig 23643 bp, 23 predicted proteins | sample TergutEmb28metaG_2_FD_92546 | JGI IMG/M metagenome (GOLD analysis project Ga0123356, IMG submission 92546) | Embiratermes neotenicus P3 segment gut microbial communities from Petit-Saut dam, French Guiana - Emb289 P3 | ecosystem: Host-associated > Arthropoda: Insects > Digestive system > Gut ...
TGCAGGTTTCAATTACATTGTCGTCGCGGACGGAACCGCCCGGTTGTGCGATATACTTCACGCCGCTTTTGCGTGCCCGCTCGATATTATCCCCGAACGGGAAAAATGCGTCAGAGCCGAGAGAAATGCCGTCCATAGTGTTAAGCCACGCGCGTTTTTCTTCTCTTGTGAATACAGCAGGTTTTTCCTTGAAAACCCTCTGCCACGCGCCGTCAGCGAGTATATCCTCGTATTCTTCGCTGATATAAATGTCAATGGCGTTATCTTTTTCTGCCGGCTTCAAGCCGTCAGCGAAAGGCAAATTTATAACTTTTTCATGCTGTCTTAAATACCAGTTGTCGGCTTTCTGCCCTGCAAGACGCGTACAGTGAATCCGCGACTGCTGACCCGCGCCTATTCCGATAGCCTGCCCGTTATAAGCATACGCGACTGAATTACTTTGGGTGTATTTCAGCGTAATCAGCGCGATTAATAAATCGTTTTTGGCGCTGTCGGGAATATCACTGTTAGCAGTTACTACGTTTTGCAAAAGAGAGCTGTCGATTTTCAGCTCGTTGCGCCCCTGCTCGAAAATAATGCCGTAGATATTGCGTCTTTCTAAGGGCTCAGGCTTATAATTCGCGTCAATTTTTATGACGTTATAATTGCCGTTACGTTTTGACTTGAGGATTTCAAGCGCCTCCGGTTCGTAGTCAGGCGCGATTACGCCGTCGGAAACATAGGGCTTTATAAAGCTTGCAGTATCAACGTCGCACGTGTCGGACAGCGCAATAAAATCACCGTAGCTCGAAACGGGGTCGGCGTTGCGGGCTTTCTGGTAGGCTTCAAGAAGCGTTGAGCCGATTGCCGCGCCCGCCGGTGAAACATGCTTGAATGACGCCGCCGCTGCAAAGCTCGTGGCTTCTTTCAGCTCTTTTACAAGCTGCCAGCCGTTCAGCGCGTCCATAAAGTTAATATACCCCGGTTTGCCGTTCAGTATTTCTATTGGCAATTCTCCCTGCTCCGCAAAAATCCGCGAGGGCTTCTGATTGGGATTACAGCCGTATTTGAGTTCAAGTTCTGTCATGTTGTTCTCCTTTTTGTAGGGTCGGGCTTCCATGCCCGACCGTTATAAATACACGTTCTGCGCGGTCGGGGGTGGAACCCCGACCCTACGTTAGTTTTATTACCATTTCATTTTCATCGGCTTCAAAGCCTAATTTTTCATACACCGCCCGCCCCATAGCTGTTGCCGAAAGATTAATTAATTTTACGCCTCGCGTTTTTGCTTCCTCTATTTGAAGCTTCATAAGCTCGGTCGCTATGCCTTTTCCGCGGTATTCGGGGAGGGTGTACATATTAGCGATGACAGCCCTTCTGCCGTCCAAAGCCGCAGGCGACGGTAAATGCCGCCAGAACATAAGCCCGCTTGTAGCCACGATTTTTTCGTCTTCCTCAGCTAAAAAAACCACCAGCGAGCCGTCAAGCAAACCGCTCGAGAAGTAATCAGCGTTGGTAAACCGCAGAATCTCCCGCATTTCGTCAGTGAACTCTCGCTTGAAAAACCGATTTGATTCTTCTGAAAAATCCAACCGCAGACGCACTAATTCGGGTACATCGCCCATGACTGCTTTTCTGTAGTTAATTGCCATGCTTATTTACAATCCTGCTTTCATATTTTCCGGTTTTAATGTTGATAAACCTTGTCCACAGCGATACTTTATTCTCCTCGTTCAGCGCGTTCCAGAGCATATTCGTGAACTCGTCAATGCTGCCGCTTATTTCAACCGGCACAGGTTCACCCTCAAAGCTTGGTAACGGTTCGCCGTCCTCTTTGTAAGTATGTATAAACCGTCCGAATCCCGCAGAGGGATTGCTGTACGCAAAATTATAACGTAAGCAAGCCTCGTTGTCTTTTTTCAAAATAGACAGCGCAAAATTGAATTTATCATCGCCAAAATGCATAATCCCCGAAATGCGTGGCGTGAAATTCGGCGCGTCGGGCTCATACTCGCGGGTGCGGAGCGCCTGCTCAAAGGTGAACTGCCTGTCCATCAAATCGGCTATCGTGTCGGTCTGGTCGCCGTTTGTAATAATAGTTTTGTTGCCCAGCACGCGAACGCAGTTATAAATCACAAGGCTGGGGTCGGTCATTTTAGCTTCGTCAAAGGCGGCAGTTCTCAGCCCCTCGCCTTTTTCCACGAAAATGCGGTTTCTCGAATTTTCGCTTCTGCCCATGATAAAATACGCCGCAACGGCACTTTCTCCGTCGGCGCTTCTTCCGAGGATTATTCCGCGCCCGGGGTAGGCGTTGGCTTTAAGAATTTCACTGATGTTTTGTTTTTGCATTTTGCGCTCCTTTCAAGGTCGTGTAATGCTTATAATGCGAATGTGAGCTCGTAGGGGCAGACCTTGTGTCTGCCCTTTTTTGCGGGCGAACACAAGATTCGCCCCTACATCATCAACATTTTCACCGCCTGCGGTAAAATCTCCCGCTCGGCTTCCATTACACGCTTTTGCAGACTTTCGGGGGTGTCGCCGTCCTTGACCTCAACGGCTTTCTGCATAATTATCTTACCGCCGTCGCAGATTTCATTAACAAAATGCACCGTCGCGCCTGTCAGCTTCACGCCTCTTTCAAGCGCGGCTTCATGCACCTTCAGTCCGTAGAACCCCTCCCCGCCGAAAGCGGGCAACAGCGACGGGTGAACGTTAATCATGGCATTAGGATATGCTTTACAAATCATACCTGTAAGAATCACCATAAATCCCGCAAGTACAACTATATCAATATCATTTCGCCTTAATTCGTTTAAGATGTGTCTGCTAAACTGCGACCTGCCAATAAACTTACCTTCAGAATCATGCCAATCTTTATAACTCGCCCATATATATGTTGCGGTTTTTATGTCGGCTTTTTCAGCGCGTTTGAGCGCGTAGGCGTCTGCTTTTGATGAAATTACAAGGTCGATTTTAATTCCTGCGTCAATCAAAGCCTGTAAGTTCGTGCCGCCGCCCGAAACAAGGACTGCTACTTTTTTCATAAAAGAATCACGCCTTCTTCCCCTTTTTCAACCCTGCCTATGCAGTAGGCTTTAACCCCCGCCTTTTCAAGGATTTTTACTGCCGAATCAGCTCTTTTCTCGCTCACAACGCAAACCATGCCGATTCCCATATTAAAAGTATTAAACATATCGCGTTCGGGAATATTGCCCTTTTCCTGTATATATTTAAAAACAGCAGGAATCTCAAAGGCGCATTTATTGATTTTCGCGCTCAGTCCGTCGGGCAGACAGCGCGGGATATTCTCGTAAAATCCGCCGCCTGTTATGTTGGAAATGCCTTTTACTTTAATCTCTGAAATCAGCGTTAATACAGGCTTTACGTAAATCTCGGTCGGCGTGAGAAGCTCTTCGCCGAGAGTTTTGCCGAGTTCAAGTATTTTCTCGTCAAGCGGTTTTCTTTTGTCAATTCCGAAAACCTTGCGAATAAGCGAAAAGCCGTTGGAATGTACCCCGCTTGAAGCAAGCCCTATAATTACATCGCCCTCTTTAACGCGGGAGCGGTCGATTATTTTGCTCTTGTCAACCACGCCTGTGCAAAAGCCTGCAATGTCATATTCGTCCTCTTTCATAAGTCCGGGGTGTTCGGCGGTCTCCCCGCCGAGCAAGGCACAGCCCGCTCTGATACAACCCTCTGCCACACCGCCGACAATAGCGGCGATTTTCTCGGGTTCTACTTTTCCGCAGGCAATATAATCAAGAAAATATAGCGGCTTTGCGCCGGAGCAGATTATATCGTTGGCAGTCATGGCGACCGCGTCAATTCCAATCGTATCATGCTTGTCAAGCAGCATGGCAAGCTTAATTTTCGTCCCCACGCCGTCTGTACCGGAAACGAATACAGGTTCGTCCATGCCTTTTAAATCGGGCTGAAACATACCGCCGAAGCCGCCGAAGCCGCCTACAACGCCTTTAATGTAAGTTTTCTTAACTGCGTCTTTCATTAAATTAACGGCTTCATATCCCGCGGTAACGTCAACGCCTGCCGCCTTATAGCTCTCGCTGTGACTGTTTTTCATAAACACCTCATAATTATTTGCGCGTTTCTGCCTTATGTGGAAACCCCCGTTATGAGTTTAATCGTAAATCAAATTTATCTTTTGGTAATTCGTCCGGCACTTCCATAGGATATTTGCCTGAGAAACAACCGGAGCAGAACCCGCACTTTGCGCCCTTAGCGACCTTTTCGACGTTTTCTATGCTTAAATACCCCAATGAATCCGCGCCGATTTCTTCACGTATTTCTTCGAGCGTTTTTTGGTTTGCGATTAGGATTTTACGGCTGTCTATATCCGTCCCGAAGAAGCAGGGGTGCTTAAACGGCGGCGAAGAAAGCCTTATATGTACTTCCTTTGCGCCGGCTTCACGCAGGATTTTAATAATAATCCTCATGGTCGTGCCGCGGACAATACTGTCGTCTATGACTATAATTCGCTTGTCCTTAATCACGGCGCTCATGGCGCTGAGCTTGATTTTCACGGTAGATTCCCGCGTTTCCTGTACAGGCTGAATGAAAGTCCGCCCGACATAGCGGTTTTTTATCAGTCCGATTCCGTAAGGAATCCCCGAACGCTTGGCGTAGCCGAGCGCGGCGTCCAAGCCGCTGTCAGGCACGCCGATGACCACATCTGCGTCTACGGGGTGTTCCTCGGCTAAGAACTCGCCGGCGCGAAGCCGCGCCTCATGCACTGAAACGCCCTCGATTACGCTGTCGGGGCGGGCAAAATAAATATACTCGAAAACGCAAAGGCTTCCTGCTCTGCCGCAGTGGCTTTTTATGCTCTTGACGCCCTCGTCGGAAATGACCACGATTTCTCCCGGTTCTACGTCCCGCAAGAAATCCGCGCCCACGGCGTTCAGCGCACAGCTCTCGCTCGCGACGACATAACCCGCATTTTCCGGTAAAACGCCGAGGCAAAGCGGGCGTATACCGTCAGGGTCGCGGGCGGCGACAAGCTTCTTGGGCGACATAATAGTCAGCGAATAGGCGCCTTTAATTTTGTGCATAGCCGCTTCAAGCGATTCTTCAATCGAACCGCAGGAGAGCCGCTGTTCGGTAACCGCGTAGGCTACAACCTCCGCGCCGCTTATTGTATGGAAAATTGCGCCTTTGTTTTCGTAATCGTCGCGAAGCTCCTGCGCGTTAACCAAACTGCCGTTGTAAGAAATCGCCATCGGGCCTTTTATATGCTTGACTACAAGCGGCAGGGTTTTATGGTGGGCGTCACGTTTCGAGGTGGAATACCGCACGTGACCTATAGCGATTTTACCGCCGTTAAGCTGTTCAAGGTTTTCCTTGTTGAAAACCTCGTTAACGAGCCCCATTCCGCGCTTGTAATCTATAATTCCGCTGTTGTTGACCGCTATGCCGCAACTTTCCTGCCCCCTGTGCTGGAGCGCGTAGAGCGCGGTGTAGGCGTATCTTGAAACCTCGGAGTTTTCGTTGGTGAAAATCCCGAAAACGCCACATTCCTCATGCAACTTATCGAACATAAAGCCACCAAGCCTTTCACGCAGTCGGGCGACCACGGAGGGGCGCCCCTACGATTTGTAATTCTTAGTTGTATTTTGCCTGTGCGTCCTCGTTAATTTTCATGCAGTCGTCGAACTGCTTCTGCTTGAACGCCGCGAACTTGTCCATCAGCGCTTCGTCGCCAACGCCGAGGATTTGTGCCGCTAAGTAGCCCGCGTTTTTGGCGCAGTCTATGCCCACGCACGCCACGGGAACGCCCGGAGGCATCATAACCATAGAAAGAAGCGCGTCCATGCCGTCAAGCGCCTGATTTTTTAAAGGTAACGCGATAACCGGCAGGGGGGTATGCGCCGCGATTACGCCGGCAAGGTGCGCCGACATTCCCGCCGCCGCGATAATAACGCCGTAGCCGTTTTCCCGCGCTGAGGAGGCGAATCCGCAGACCGCGCTGGGTGTACGGTGCGCCGAAAGTACGTGAATAGTTACTTCAATACCAAATTCCTTCATGGTTGCCGCGGCTTTTTCCACCACCGGCATGTCGTTGATACTCCCCATAAATACTGCTGCTTTTTTCATTGTTTTAGATTCCTTTCATTTTTTGATTTTTTACTACTCTTTAATTCTACCTTATTTTGACAGAATTTACAAGTAAAAAAGAACATGCTTTATTGCCTGTATTTTGTGAGAAATGACAATAGCTTGTACATTCTATTGACAACTTAGCTGATTTATGGTACATTATATAGTGGGTAGTTATGAAAAACCCACCCGAAAGGAAAATTATGGAACGTTTTACAGACAAAATAGATAATTACCGCGGATTAACCTCGGACGAAGCCGCCGAGCGCACTGCTATGTACGGCTCCAACGGGGAATCGCGCAAGCTTGACACCACGGGTGACTTTCAGCCGCAGGGTGCGCTGTTCTCGTTCAGATTTTTTATTATGGCGGCGGCGGCGGGGGTTATTATGCTGTGCGGGAGAATCGGCGAAGGCTTTATCATGCTTCTGCTCGCAATAGTTTATTCCTCTGTCGAGGTTTTCAAGGGGCTTAGATGCCGCGACGCCTTCAAGGAGCTGAAGCGCATATCAAGTATCAGGTTCCGCGTACTGCGGGACGGGCAGATTACCCTTCTGCGCCGTGAATACATAGTCCCCGACGATATAATAATATTGCAAGAGGGCGAGAGCGTCCCCGCTGACGCTCACCTGCTTGAAGCCTCCGGCGTTTCGGCTGACGAAAGCCTTTTCACGAATGACCGCACCCCCGCCGTTAAACGCGTCGGACAGGACACCAAAAACGACCTGAAGCAAACCTGTATATATAAAGGTACAAGGTTACTTTCGGGAAATGCTATAGCAAGAGTGACGGCGACCGGCATAGATACAAGGAAATGCCATGAGTTCGGGGAAAGCCATGCGCCGGTTACTTATATGACCGGAATAGAAACCGCCGCACGTAAGTCTATACCTATATTTTACGCTATGTCAACCGCTTTTCTTATAATGTACTTTGTAATAACGGCGCTGTCAAGGGAAATGAGCTTTGCCGAGTTCCCTGCTGTTACGTTGCTTCCCGCGTTTTCGTTCGCTTTGTGCCTGCTTCCGGCGGAAATGCCTAAGCTTGTCCGCTCGCATTATCTATACGGGGCATTTGCGCTCCTTAAAAGAAACTGCGTGGTGAAAGACCTGAACGCTATGGCCGCGCTGTCGGCTATTACCGCAGTTTGTGTGGACAAGACGGGGGCTATTACTAAAAACCATACTTCTTTAATAGATGAATACACTGCTGACGCTGAAACCTTGGGCAGAATTTCGGTGCTGTCCTGTGACCCTGCCGATTCCTCAGCTATGGACAGGGCGATTATACTCGGCGCGGCGTTCAAAGCCGTGGACGTTAAGGCGCTTCAGGAAAATGAACTCGTCTGCCGCTATCCTTTTTCTGAGGAAACCAAGCTCGGCGGAAACCTGTGGAGAATCGGCGGCTCGCTTCTGCTCTGCGTAAAAGGCTCACCGGAGCTGATTTTGACTAAATGCGACCTTGCCCCTGATTATCTTTTCTCGGTTCAGCAAAAGCATCAGAAATTCGCCGAACTCGGACACAGGGTAGTCGCTGTGGCTTATGCCCGCGTGAACGACGCCAAGAACCTGCCGAGTAACGCTTCCGATGTGGAATATACTTTTGTGGGGCTCTGTGCCTTTGCTAATCAGACACGCGACAGCGCACCCGCTGCTGTAAGAAGCTGTTACCGCGCAGGGGTTAAGGTGATTATGACAACGGGTGACAGCGCCGACGCCGCCCTTGCAATCGGCAGAAAAATCGGAATTAACGAGCCTTTCGCTGTAACCGGCGATTATTTGGACGACTGTCAGCTTGAAGGACACAAGCCTAATATAGAAAACGTGAATATTTTCGCTCGTGTAACCCCCGACCGCAAGCCCTATATAATTGAGCTTTTACAGCATGAGGGTGAAGTCGTCGCCGCCACCGGAATAGGCGCGGCAGATGTAGAAGCCCTTGAAAGCGCCGATGTAGGTGTGGCGCTCCCGCAGGAAACCTCGGGCGCGGCGAAGGAAGCCTGCGGGCTTGTACTTGCTGATGACGATTTTAATTCCGTGGTAGACGCATTAAAAGAAACGCGGCAAATACACCATAATATAAAGCAGACAATAGGCATGGCAATGACCGCTCTTACGACTATGGCAATATTTGCGCTGTTCTGCCTGTTCTCGAACGGCGCGGGAACCCTCTCGCCTGTTGTGGTATCGCTCCCCGCTGTGCTGATTCTGCCGTTGTTATCGCTCTGCTACTTCGGGAATCGCGCAGATATAAAAAGTACAATGTCCGCTTCCGGCTTTGTGGGGCGGGGTGCACTTGACAAGCGGTTTTTACTGCGCGCTGTAACGCAGGGCTTCTGCGCCTCGCTTGCGATTCTGATTTTCCGCTTAGTTTTAGCAGGGGAAAGCGCAGGCGCGCTGAACACCTGCTTCCTCGCCGCAATTACCGGCTCGCTTGTGGGCGCGGCGTTGGTTAACCTTTCGGCTTCCATTCCTTTTTACAGGCTTTTCAACAAGAACGCTATTCAGCCCCTTGTCATAATGGGCGCGGTTCTTTTGTTAATTACGTTGCTTGTTTTTCTGCCGGTAGTGAACGAGGCTTTCGGTCTGGCAAGACCGGGGTTCTTCCGCTATATTTCGGCGGTTCTGCTCGGTTTTATAAGTCAAATCTGGGTTGAAATTCCCAAAATAAGGGACTATAAATGAAAAAACTTTTAAATTTCCTCATAGGCGCGGTTTTCGGCGCGGTGAACGTAATCCCCGGCGTTTCGAGCGGGACAATGCTCGTAGTTTTCGGCTGTTACGACACCATATGCGGCGCACTGGCGCTTGACTGGAAGCATATAAAAAAGCACCTCTCCTTCCTCGTACCTTTCGGAATAGGCGCGGTAGCGGGGCTGGGCGGTGCTGTTTTTGCGGCGGCGTTTTTCTTGGAGAACTACCCTGTTCCTACGTTTTTATTTTTCATGGGACTGATTGTGGGAAGTCTGCCGCTTATATTCAAGAATCTGCATTTAAAAGGCGCTCCGAAAAACCTGCATCTGCTTTTAGCGGGGATTGCGATGGCGCTTGTGGTTTTATTGAGCGTCGTAGGGCGTGACGCCCCCGGCACGCCGGAAATCAACGACGGCACGCCGGAAATCGCAGACGAACGGAACGCCGAGGGCGGCGTTCCCTACATTGTGCTTATTACAATCAGTAGCTTTGCGGCGGCGGCGGCAATGATTATTCCGGGGATTTCCGGCGCGTTTATGCTAATCCTGTTCGGGACTTACGGGGCGATTACCGCCGCGCTGAGAGGGCTTGATTTTTATGTAATTATTCCCGCCTGTATCGGAATCGCCGCAGGCGTCGTCCTCGGCGCACGGGGAATAAAGCTTCTGCTCGCCCGTTTCTACACCGCGACCTACAGTGTGATTACGGGGCTTGTCATAGGCTCGGTGTTTGCGATTTTTCCTCCTGGCGTGAAGCTTGATTTATCGCTCATTGCAGGGATTTGCGCGTTTATACTCGGCGCGGCTATTACCTTGAAAGCAGGAAAAGCGGCAAGAAAATAAAAGTATTAATTAAAGATTCTTTTCCACCATTCATAGACTTTAAACCTCACCTCGACTTTTCCGCCGGTTTCGATGATTTCACTCGCTTCGGGGGAGAAATAAGGCTCCTGCCGCCCCGTGACCGCCGGTAAACACAGCGGCGGGAAAACCACGCACCACCAGTTCTGCCCCTCTCCCGTGCCGATTAAAACCCGCAAAGCGGAATATTCACCCGCAGGCATGGTTATATTCTCGTAGATGCGGGTGGTGAAATACATGGTTTCAAGGGAAACGCTCACGTCATAGTCATAACCCTGCGCTGTTATAAAAGCCTTTGCGCTTTTTTCAATTTCCGGGAGGTTAATTTCAGCGGATTCTAAGGCTTCGCCGAGCGTCAGCGCTTCGGCGAAGTATTTTTCTGTGTCAGCGATGATAAAGTCACGCAGGTCGTATTTCAACTGCTGGTCTTCCGCGCTGTCGGAATGGGCAAGAACGTGCAGTCGGAGAACTTCACCCTGCACGGTTTCGCATTTTTCAGCGAAGTCGGCGAAAGCCGAAAAGGAAGCTGTAAGTAAAGTCAAGCAGGCGCCGAGAAGCATGGATAATGTCAGAATGTCACGTTTTTTCTTAACTGTCATGGTTTTTTTAAAGCCTTTCTATTAATTTTGTGTTTGCTGTACATAATAATTATTGGAAATTCATGCAACCTTAAACACCTTGACATAGTTTTATTTTTAGGGTACAATAAAAAAACAACCGCTAAATATTGTAACTTTCAAAAATATTTAACAAAAAATGAAACTTTTTCATCAAAAACCCGTACTACTTAAACAGAGCGGTACGGACACGGAAAACGAGGTGACACCGCTTGGACAATATAAATGAATATTTCAACACTGTTTATGCTGAAACATTTCCGGCGGTATCGCGGTTTGTGGTCAGCAAATGCGGAAATATTCTCGACAGCGAGGACATTCTTCAAAACATATATGCGCGGTTTTTCTCCCGCATAAAGAAAAAAGGCTACGAAGACATCGAGAGCCCCGAGGCTTTTCTAATAAATATAGCCAAGTTTGAGTGTAAAAACTATTTCGGCGTTTTAAAAAAGCGCAGTAAGGCATCTTCGTTCTCGGATTATTCCGAGGAGCAGATGGTCTAAATAGAAGCCGAAATGTCAAGAGGGAAAAAAAAGCTTGAAGACGTTTTGTGCAACGAGCTTTTGGCAAGGCAGATTTTCGATGATATAGCAAGCGGCGACCCCGTAACGGGCAAAATCTTCTACCTGCACTTCGTTTTAGACATGAAGCTGGACGAAATAGCAAACGAGCTTGAAATAAACCTTTCGTCAGTCAAAAATCGTCTTTACCGAACGATAGAAAGGCAGAAGAAGAAGTTCGGAATATAATTAAACAAGTAACTTTTTAACCTTCATGGGTTCCTCATAATATTCCCGGCACCATCATCTTGAAAGGAGGGCGCGAACCGTGAACAAACATGATTTCTACAAAGAGATAATGTCGCAGTATACCTTCGACGAAGAAAAAATACTAAAAAATGCTAAGCGTGCGTCCTCCGCTTCGTTTTTAGCGCGCAATTCAAAATGGCTCCCGTTAGTTTCAGCGGCGTGCCTGCTTATAACGGCTGTGGCAGTAATCCTCCCGATGGCTTTAAATGACGACGGCGGTTTTGTTACTCCTCCGCCCGTAAGCCACACCGCAAGCGCTGAAGACCGTATGTTATATATGGCTGACATAATCAGAGCGGGAGGAATCACCAACGAGAAAAAAGAAATATATCTCTCTTTTGAGGAAGCGATGACGCCGGACGAGCTTAATGCGGTGCTGAGCGATGTAGCTTCGGAAGATGGCTCGCTTGAACTTCTTGCGCTTTGGAACGGCGGCTTCGTGGACGCGGCGCAGGCGGGCAATACTTTCTATAACGGCGCAAAGATTTCAGCTTTTGATAACTTATACTTTGAGCTTTACGCCCGTGCTGAGTTTTCTGCGGTCGAGTTTAAAAGCGATATGGTTAACGACAGCAACTTCCAGCCTATAGTTAATACTCCCGACCCTGTTAATCTCCCTTATCCTACTGACCCGATTGACCCAATCGACCCTGTTGACCCGATAGATGACCCTGTTGACCCGATAGACGACCCTGTTGACCCGATTGATGACCCTGTTGACCCGATAGACGACCCTGTTGACCCGATTGATGACCCTGTTGACCCGATAGACGACCCTGTTGACCCGATAGATGACCCTGCTGACCCGATTCAGGAGTTCATTGAGCTTAATATAGAAGGTGCGCAGAGCGTAAACTTCATAACCGAAAACAGATTTGTAGTGCTGACCGGAAGCCAGATTCAGCTTTATGAAGTCACCAAAAATGCAGATAATAAACACGGCATCAAAGCCGTCACGGGTTATGTCGCGGCGAATCCCGCAATAGTTTACACTGACGCGAGAACAGGCACACTGTTAATCTTAGGCGGTGACGCTTTCGGGCAGAGGACAGAGCTATTTATAGCCGAAGGTGAAAGCGGCGAGCTTAAACAACTTAATGTATTCGGCACAGGCGATATAATCTCCGCGATTTATAGAAACGGTGAAATCGTCGTCGGAACGGCAAACGCCATCTATGTCGCAAGCAGAAACGGCGGCTATTACTTCAGCGTGGCGGAAGAAACCGAGATGGATTCCCTGACTGTATTAGGTTTCACCAACGGCGGATTTATGTACGCGAGAAATCACTTCAGCGAAACGCGGATTTACAGATTCAACACGGCGAACTTCATCTCTGAGGAGGTTGACGCGGGGCTGTGGGGCATCAGCGGAGAATACAGCTTTGTACGCAGTCCGAACGCCGGAAACTTTGCGGTAATCACCAATGAGGGCACATACATCTGGAACGCAAGCCTCAGCGCGTTGTCCGACCTTGTACCGGACGCTTCGAGCGTAAGATTCCACAGATATTCGGGGAATTTCATCACTGACGGCAAGGGTAACTGGTATCAGATTCAAGGCACGCAGTTGATTCCGACGACCGAAAGGGAAGCTGACGAACTGTCACCGAAACAAGAATTTTCTTCTTCATACAAAATTCTTGAAATAACATCATCTACAGTAAAAATAGATATAGTTCAATAAGAAAAAATAATAACAAAGGCAAAACCCGCGGAGGAGTACTTCCGCGGGTTTTTCAACTACTCCAACAAATTCTTAATCGCCCCGTCCTCCGGCGCGGGCAGTCTGCTCTCGGCAATCCGCGCCGCCGCACTGAGCAGTAAGCCATAAATCAGAGAAATAACAGTAAATGCCATTCTCATGCCGGCAAAGTCGGGAGAAGCTACTAATGCTTGTAAAAATAAAACAAACGCAGTAATTGAAGTAATTCCACAGGCATATAATGCACCTGCTTTAATATGCCGCACGAAGTTCAACATGGTCAGTTTTTTGCCGCAACATAATAAAGCATACGCAGTTGATAAATTCAACACGGCAAAAAGAGACCAGAAATCAATAAACCATATAAAACTTGCACCATGCCCTATTATTATTGCGGTAATTACACCAACAAACAATATAAGTCCGCAGAGTCCGTAAAATAAACCTTTATGCGAGCGGTTGGCTTCCGAAATGCGCTGTCCGAGGGTTTCTGGGTCGCCCATGCGCTTAATGGTTTCGAGCGCGGCGGCTTCCGCCTCCAAGCCGTCAGCGATTAAATCGCCGTAACGCTCCCGCATGTGGTCGGCAAGCTCTCCTCTTGCCGTTTGACGAAGTTCCCGTCCTTTTATCGCCTTGCAAGTTTCGTCAAGATAATCTGTCATAAACTTCTGCATAATTGATTCCCCCTAAATTCTCTTAAAATCTTACTCACCATGCCTGAAAAGTCCGCCCACTCCTGCCGCTTGCTCTCAAAAAGTTCAGCGCCTTTGGACGTGATGTGATAGTATTTGCGCTTTCTCCCGCCGCTTTCCTCCCAGTAGGAGGAAATCTGCCCGTCAGTTTCAAGCTTGTGCAGAACAGGGTACAGCGCGCCTTCATTGAGCAGAAAAACGCTTTCCGAGCGCTTTTCCAGCTCCCTGATAATCTGATAACCGTAGCGGTCGTTCTCCGACAACAGCTTCAGCACCATAATAGAAACAGTGCCTTTCAGCAACTGCCCGTCGTAAGCCATATTTTCAACACGTCCTTTCGTAATTATCCTGAGTAAATAAGTTTCGTTTTCCCCGATTCTGTGTCGGATAGTTTATCGCCTACCTAAGTTTCTTATGTATTTATTATACATCAGTTCCTTAGGCTTTGTCAAGCCCTTTCTGAAAATTTCTTTTCCACAGTAGAACATTTTCGCAAATGAAAGCGCGCCTTATAACACAGCCACTTTCTAACACTTTCAACCGAGTTTTCCACAGAAAAAATAATTCGCGCTACTAACTATGCTAAAAAAAGTGGGTTTTCAACACTTTTGATGTTGAAAACCTGTTGAAAACCCCGTTCCTTTTTATTCTACCCACAGTAAAATGTTAAATATACGTTTAGTAAATAATTGTATAAAATAAACCGCACGTTGAACAGTTTAATATTCGGGTTTTATGTCGAATTAACAAAATGCGTTAAAAAAATAACAGAGTTGCCTTGAAAAAAAGAATGACTGAATAGTTCGCGAGCGAAACTAAAATAGTTAGGCGCTAAAACTAAGCTGAAACATTTCTATATAATATTTGCGTAATAATGCGCTTTTTAACACTTTCAACTGTTCTTTCAACAAAAAATCTTGTCGAAAAGACTGAATCTATAAGTTTTCAACACTTTCAACAGGAAAACCTGTGGAAAACCGGCATAAACCTAAACAGGTTTTCCAATAATACAAATTGTAAACCATCCCATAAAAGGAGCAGATATATGCTAAAAGGCGTAAATAAACTTATAATAGAAGTCAGCAATCCCGAAAGCGATTTTTTCGAGCGGGCGATTTTCTTCGTCAAGCCCGAAAAGAGTAATGCCGTCACAAGGGAGCTGAACGAGAACGTGAGCGGGATTATGAACAAAGCCGAAAAAATCAAGCCGGGGAAGCCGCGTTCAAAGAGGCGCTCACTGCTGAAATTCGCGGGGGCGGCGGGGCTCGGGGCAATGCTGGCGAGTCTGTTGATTAAGTTAATCGGGTAGGGGGATATAACTCGATGTATTCGTCAAGCGTAAATCCGGAATAGAATATCTGCTCGGCAATGTCTATCCCCACATAGCGGAAATGCCACGGCTCGTATATAATTCCGGTTATATTCTCTTTGCCTTTGGGATAGCGCAGAATGAAGCCGTACTTCCATGAGTTCGCCGAGAGCCAGCGAAACTCCGGCGTCCTGTCAAACTCGTCGGTTATGTCATTGTTATAATCGAACCAGTCAACGCTGAGTATATCAAGCGCCAAACCGGCGTTATGCTCGCTCGCGCCGGGTTTGGCGATTTGCGCGGCTGTAAATAAAATCGCGTCGGCTTCGCTCATTCCCTCGTACATAAGCCGTGCGACGTAATTGTCGAAGTTCTCCGACTGCCGCTGTCTTGAGCGGTAAGCGGAAACTATATTTAAAATCACGCCGTCATTTTCGGCGGCAGTAAGCATATTCCGCGCATATTCAGCACAGCGCGCATCAAGAAAAAAGTCTTCGGTGACTGACATAAGCTCCGGCTCGTAATTCTCGGGCAGGAGGTTTTTCTCGTTAATTAAGAAAAAAGCCCAGCTTTCGTCCGAGGTTTCCTGAATTATTGCGGGTGCTTGCAAAATTTCGGGCCGGCGCGAAAAAACTACCGTCAGCGAAACCGAAACGGCGAAAATCATAATAGCGGTCAGGTTATAAAACAGCATTTTTTTCAGGCTCATGGTTAATTCCCTCTTGTTATTAATATCGGCAAAAAGAGGCGATAATTTAGTTGACGGGGCAGGAAAATAATGTTATACTATAACGTAGGGGTGATTATTATGCAAACTTACAAACAAGTCAGAAACGCAATGCTGGCAATGCAGCGTCATTCATGGGAGCAGGGCTTCGCGGCGCAGGCGCTACTCGAAGCGGGAGAAACTGAGCTTTTCGTGGCGATGGCGCATGATGCCGTTGTCAGACAGTGGCAGGACGGGCGGCTCGCCATGATGGGCGGTGAAACCGCAATTACCGATTCCGGCGCCAACGGCGAGGCAGTTTGGCGGGCTTTTGAAATTACGGAAAATGAAATCTTTAAAACAGCCGCTGAAAAAATGCTTGAATACGTGATGATTTACGCGCCGCATACAGAGGACGGCGTGATTTACCATAACGAAAAATCGTTTGACAAAGGTTTTACGCCGAATCAAATTTGGGCGGATTCCTGCTATATGGGGCCTCCTTTTATGGCGGTGATGAACGAGCTGAACGAAGCCACCAAACAGCTTTTCGGTATTATGAATTACCTCAGAGATGACGATTCGGGCTGTATGTTCCATAAGTTTGACGCCGGCTCGCAGAAGTTCGTGCGGCGTGAGCTGTGGGCGACCGGAACAGGCTGGCTCTTACTCGGCACGGGTAAGCTTGTTTATGAAGCTAAGCACGTCGGCGATATTACCGCTTATGAAACGCTGACGCAGACAGGGCAGGAAGTGCTTGATTGTATGCTCAAGTATCAGCGCGACGACGGGCTTTTCCACGATATACTCAACAAGCCGGATACTTTTACGGACGGCACGTCTGCTATGATGATGGCGGCGTTTATTTACAGGGGCTTGAAAGAGGGTTGGCTTGCCGGAAGAAACTACAAACAGCACGCCGACAGAGTGCGTAAAACTATGGTAAAAAATATAGATGAGTTCGGGATTATACACGGGGTTTGCGGTGCGCCGCTTTTTGACAGACAGGGGACTTCACCCGAAGCGCAGGCGGCGTGGCTCACTATGGAAAATTGGGCGAAAAAATGATAAAACAAATGATAAGCAGTTGACATTTATCAGTTATTATGATAAAATTATATGTATGTCGCAATAAAATCTAACACTACAGGGGGCTCTAAAATGTCGGAAATCACAAGCACATCCGAAAACACTGTTTTTAAGTTATGGCTCGGAAAAAATATAAGGTATTTTAAGCGATACTGGACGCTGTATTTATTGCTTCTTTTACCGCTTGTATACTTTGTTATTTTCAGATACGCGCCGATGGGGAACATTCTGCTCGCGTTCAAGGATAATAATATTCTGCTCCCCGTGTGGCAGGTTCCGTGGGCGAACAACGGCGGCATGAGATGGTTTATAGACGCCTTTGCCGACAGGGATTTCCTGTTCGCACTGCGTAACACCTTCATGCTTAACTTCCTTGACCTTGTTTTAGGCTTCCCCGCGCCGATTATATTAGCGATTATACTTAATGAATTAGCCTTCAAGCGCTTCAAGCGCGTGACCCAGACAATTGCCTACATGCCGCACTTTCTTTCGTGGGTAATTATCGCAGGCTTGGCGACACAGCTTTTCGCTCCCACCAACGGGCTTGTAAACATCGCATTACATAGAATGGGTATTATAGAAGTTCTGCCGGGGATTCGCTTCCTTGATGAATCGTTTAACTGGGTTTGGACTTACGTATTTCTCGGGATTTGGCAGAGCGTGGGTTGGAATACTATTATTTACCTTGCCGCTATTACGAGCATAAACCCCGAATTATATGAAGCCGCGTCTGTTGACGGCGCGAATCGTATGCGTAAAATCTGGCACGTTACCCTTCCGGGGCTTAAACCTACTATTATAGTTCTTCTGATTATGAGCCTCGGGCGGATTCTCGGAAGTGACTTTGACCGACCTATGGCGCTTAGGAACGCGGCGGTCGGCGATGTTTCGGACGTTATTTCGATTTTCGTGTATTTCCGCGGTCTTGAGGGATTGCAATTCTCGCTTGCTACAGCGGTCGGCTTGTTCCAGTCGGTCATTTGCGTTATATTCCTGCTCGCGGCTAATAAAATAGCCGAAAAAGCGGGAGAACGCGGAATCTGGTAAGGGGGAGAAGAAATAATGATAAAAACTACAGGTACTAAAATAGGCGACTGGATTATCGCTTTTGTATGCTTGATTTTGATAGTAATATGTATACTTCCGGTTATAAATATATTGGCGCGTTCACTGAGCCATCCGAGACCGCTGACCCGCCGTGAGGTAATGCTTATACCCATGAGCAGTACGGTCGAGTACAGTTATGAGCCCATACTTGACGCCGGCGGCAATCCGGTAAAGGAAACCGTTGTAATTACTCACAGCCGCGACATAAGAACCCGCAGGGCTTTGGTAGAAACGCTGATTATCCGAGAAGGTTTTGATGACAGAACCGGCGCGCCGATTATGGAGGCGATTCCCGCCGGCGTGCTGTTCGACAGTGCAGGCTTCGACAGGGTGGAAATCAATGAAGAAACAGGTTCTTCCCGCTCACTTTTGCAAGTCGGTGAAATTGTATATATTAATGACTTTGACGAAGCGACCAAAGTGGGTACTTTGCTTATGCAGAACGTCGAGGTCAGGTATCAGAATGTTGAAGGTAAGATGGCACCTCTAATGGGCGACAACGGCGAACCTGAGAGGGTGACAGCGGTTATAAGAAACAGCGTAGACGGCGGCCTTATAGAAACGTCTGTGTACATTATTAAAGGCTCCGGTTTGCCGGTTCCGCTTTCGTATGCGTTTGAGGGTGTCGCGGGGCCTGAGCTGAATATGGAAACAGGTGAAGTAATCAGCTCGCTGACAATTGAAGATGTTTCTTTCACTAACGACTACGACCCCGAAACAGGAATGGGAACGCTGATTCTTGAAAACGCCGAAGTCAGAAGAGCCTCCACTATAAACGTATCTAAAGTAGGGCTTGACTTCACATCATACGTGGAAATCTTCAAGGACGACAGATATACATGGTCTTTGGCGTGGACGGCGATGCTGACGGTAGCCTGCGCGATTTGGTCAGTGTTTATGACCGCTATTTGCGCCTACCCGCTTACATACGACCACCTCAAGGGGCGCAAATTCTTCAACACCATGATTATCCTGACTATGTACTTCGGCGCGGGAACTGTTCCGACCTATCTGCTGCTGAAAAACTTAGGGTTGATTAACCATCCGCTTGTATTGGCGATTCCGTTTTGTCTGAGCGTCTTTAATATGATAATAATGCGAAGTTATTTCTACGGAATACCGTTATCGCTCAGAGAATCGGCAGAGCTCGACGGCGCAGGGCCAATCAGGACAATGGTTTCCATATATATTCCGCTGTCTATGCCGGTTATTGCGACGCTTCTGTTATTCTACGCGGTGGGCCGCTGGAACGGTTATTCGGACGCAATGATGTTTATGAACCAGAACGAGCGTTTCTACCCGATACAATACCTTTTATATAATATGCTTCAGGGCAGAATGTCTGCAGAGGTTGAGCTTATGGAAGCGGGCAGACAGATGGGAGCGAACGAATCGCTTCAGACGGCGATGGTTATGTTTGCGATGGTGCCGATTCTGATTGTTTACCCGTTCCTGCAAAGGTACTTTATAGCCGGTGTAACCCTTGGCGCGGTAAAAGAATAATTAATAATGAATAGGGAATAAGAAATAATTAATTATAAAATATTTGGAGGAAAAAGTTATGAAATCACGCAAAATCCTTTGCGCTCTTCTCGCCGTTGCAATGACGCTCGGCATGACAACAGGCTGTATTAAAGACGACCCCGACAATCCGCCCGACTCTATAAGTACAGGCGGCGCGGCTTCTATTGACGACCCTCCCGCGATGGTTATTGACGAGGACGTGCTTGACGAATTGGGGCTGTCGGTTTTCGTGCGCGATGACGGCGAACAATTCTTCAGATTCAACGAAACAAAGCACATCACTGTGCAGATTTGGGACAGGGGACGCGACGACGGAAAAACTGACCCCACTGAATGTTACTGGGCGCAGTGGATAAAGGCGCAGGTTCTGCGCGACCTGAACATAGTAGTTGACTACTACGGAACCCCGCGTGACACCGAGGAACAGGAAATAGCAAACCTGCTCGCCTCGGGAAGCGCACCGGACATAGTTCTGAGCTACAATAATCCCGCGCTTCAAACCTTTGCGGACATGGGCGGTATGCTTAACTTAGACCCGTATGTTACAGGGCTTGCCTGGATGGCGCCGAACATGTGGGACTTGCTCGGAACAGAGTTCATCTACTTTAACCGTGACCCGAACGACGGGAAAATCTGGTCAATATCGGGCATAAGATACGGTCAGACACGCATAAACACATTTGTAAGAGAAGACTGGCTGAAAAAGCTGAACTATGCGGAGCCTAAGACGATTGACGAATTTGAAGCCATGCTTCGTGAATTTCAGGCGAACGCGCAGTTACTTCTCGGTGCGGATGCAGACAAAATGATTCCTTTTTCGCTTGGTACAGACATAGGCTGGCGCGCCGACCATCTGCTTGCTTCTTTCGTGCCTAATGACATAACAGATAAAGAGCTGTATACCCGCGGCTTCTGCGACAGAATGTTCACCTTCACGGGGATTAAAGAAGGCGTAAGAAAGCTTAACGACTGGTATAACGCGGGGCTGATTTGGCAGGACTTCCACCTGCACGGCGGACGTACTGACGACACCGAGGACAAGAACTTAGCGCAAGGCTTGGTAGGAGCGTTCATTAACGGCTGGTCGATTCCTTATGACGCTCACGAGCTGGGGATTCAAGGGCAGATGAGAAGAGACGTTGACCCAAGCGCAAGCTTCATTCCGGTAACTGCTTTCCAAAATGATGCCGGCTTGTACAGAAAATTCCTCCCTGCCGCCAGTGACCGTTTTATAGCCTTCCCGAGAACCAATCAGGAACCGGAAGCTTCCTTGCTTTATCTTGATTATATGAGCCGGCTTGAAGTAAGAACCTATCTTGGCGCAGGAGTAGAGGGTGTAAACTTTGAACGTGTACTTAATAACAACGGTGAATTCTACGCGGTAAGGTCAACCCCGCCCACATCAGAAGCGGTAAGAAATTTAGAGTTTATTTCTGACCCTGATGTAATCAATCCGAGAACCGGAACCAATACATGGACTCACGGCGAACTTATAATGAACCGCGAGGCAAACTTTGATTACCTGATGACCTTTAACACCGACGGCAACATCTTCTTTGAAACTGATGAAATTTCAGCCGCATCGCGTGGCTTCACCTTTACCGAAACAGAACCCGATGTAATAGGACGAGCGGTGGTGTATTCAAGTCTTGACGGGCGGGTAAGGGCGAATGTACAGCTCGGTGCAATCGACGCAGAAAGCGGAATGGCTCGCTCCCTTCAGGATAAGCGGGACACAGCGTTAGTAAACTCAGTAAGAGCGGCACCGGGGCAATTCGACAGCGTATTCGACAGTGCCATGAACGACTACTTAGCGTCGGGAGGTCAGCGGATTATAGACGAGCGGACGCAGAAGTGGGAAGCGACATACGGAAGCGCAGTGAGTTTAAGCGAAATAGATTAAAAGAAGAGGGCGGATTTTAAAAAATCCGCCCATCTCTTTTTTACATTTTCCACAGCAAAACACCGGAACGAAAGTTCCGGTGTTTTGCTTCAAATAGTGAAAAGGAGTCTATGAAAAAGAGTTTTTACTTTCTTTTGCGGCTGAACACTACAGCGCCTGCAGCGATAACAGCAATTGCGGAAGCAACAGCTACATCAGCTACGCCTGTTTCACCGCCGCCCTTTTCGTCAGTGCCTGCGCCTGCGTTGTTGTTTCCTGCAACACTGCCGGTTACACTGTTAATCTTCGCGCTGACGATACCGATGTCTACCTGATTGTCAGGAGCGCCTTCGGTTTCATTGGGGTCAGCAGTCCAGAATTTAAAAGCGCCTGTGGTGAGCATTTCGCCGTCTTCGCCTTTAACTAACATAACCTTACAGTCACGAACCTGACCTCTTGCGGTGAGTTCGGTGTTCTGTACTACTTCAAATTCAATAGTGAATTTTGCAGAGCGGCCTAAGGGAGCTGTAGCTACAGCCGCGAAGCCCGCTTCTCTGCCTGTTCCTACCTGAAGCATTGCGTCGCCTGCCGCAATCATTTCAAGCTCGAGAACATATTTGCCGTTGGGGAGGTTTGCATCGCCGATGAACTTTCTGTCTTCACCTGTGGTTATGCCGCCGTCGCCCGCGTTAATAACGAAGTCAACGTTGTCATACCATAAGTTACGGTTAACAAGCCATAAAACGCCGCCTTCAAGGTCACGCTCGGGGTTGCCGGAGTTCATAAGCATGGGGCCTTCATTGGTGTCAACATATAATTCAAAATGGTCAGCGAGGTCGATAACAAGAGTTCTTGCCGAAGCTGTAACAGCAAATGTCACAATCATCATAGCGGCAAGAGTAAGGGTCAGTAATTTTTTTGCCATTGTATTTTTTCACCTTTCTGATTGATGATTTCACGACTTTTCCGTATACATATTTCAGTATACGGAAAAATCGTGGAATTTTAAAGCTTGAGTTTAAATTACTTCTTTTTGCGGCTGAATACTACTGCACCAGCTGCTACTAAAGCAATTGCGGAAGCAACAGCTACATCACCGAGACCGGTTTCGCCGCCGCCTTTTTCGTCTTCGCTACCTGCCGCTGCGCCACCGCCGCCTGCAGGAGGAGTGGTAGCTCCGCCGCCGCCGGCACCGAGTAATTCAACGGTGTAAGTGCCTTCTAAGCCGTTCCATGCGCCTACGCAGATTTCAAAGTAGGAGTAGTCTACAGAGCCGTCAACGTCCCAAGTGAAGGAGAATGTCGGGCTGTTGAGAACGATATTGCCCCACTGGTTGAGGTCACTACCGATATTGTTCCAACCCAAGTCAGAGTTGAAAACAACCTGTACGTCTACGTTGCCGTCGTTGCTTTCTTCAATATCAGCAAAGTTTGTGATGTTGAAGGAGATTTTCATGCTGGAGATAGCGGTGAAGTCAATCGCGTCAACGTCGAACTTCATAAATGTGTGTGCGCTTGCGCCGATAGAATCGGTCATTGTTGCTGCACTTGCGCTCACTGTGAGTGCGAGTGTCATCATAACGATTAACGTTAATGTCAAGAGTTTCTTTGCCATTTTATTTTTTTACCTTTCTGATTTTGATTTACGGTTTTTATGCAAATGTTGAATACATTCACTTAGAAATAGTATAATAAATTATCGAAGCTTTATCTAACCAATTATTGCTTCTATTTACCCAAATATTGCTAAATGCGTGAAATTCCCTGTATTCATGCGATTTTGGACGGTTTTCGGTGTGTTTTTGTATAATTTGACGGAATTATTCTCCGAAAATCCAGCCGTTTGCCTGCTCTATCCACCTGTTCCACTCCTGTGAAGCCGCTTCTACGAGTTCTGCAGGGGTAGCTTCAAGGTTCCACATGGTATCTGCGATTTCTCCGGTGTCAAATCCGGGGATAATAAACTCGAACTTGACCGCGGTGTAGTCACCGGTACGAATCATCGCAAGAGTTTCATCAACGGCGCGGGAGTCATCACATAAAGAGTAAGCGACTTCTTTCCATGTGTCTTTTTCCTCAAAATCTGTGTAGAGGTCATATGCGAACATGATATTGTCGGCTTCTTCGGCAGTTTTATTTGCGGAAATCACAAGAATACTGTCATAATAAGCAGTGATAAGCTGAGCGGAATCGTTACTTCGCGGAAATAAAACCATACCCCAACCAAATTCAACATCTTGTAAATCGTAAATGCTTCGCACTTGGCTTACGCGGAAAGCCGCTCTGCCTTCGTTAAAGCCTTCAATCCACCAGTTCCAGTCGTTGCCTTCGGGCGGGGGTTGTAATAAATTGTTGTACCGGAGGCTCTGAACCCATTCGGCAGCGCGCAGGAAAGCTGTTGTATTTGTCGCGTTGATGAATCTGCCGTTGTCGTCTTTAACGATATAGCGTCCGCCGTTACTGAGAACAGCGTTGGTGAGAGTGTCTTCGGAAAAGGTACAGAAACCGTAACGGTCAGGCAATGTGCTGACTTTTTCTGCCATGTTAAGCATAACGTCCAA